>JAEEGH010002591.1_pt1 | contig 48620 bp, 42 predicted proteins | sample 9134181 | NCBI WGS metagenome assembly JAEEGH01 (sample SAMN16246544, study PRJNA631951) | gut metagenome | biome: gut microbiome; feature: rumen; material: DP-attached | host: Bos | place: Iran: Karaj | collected 2018-10
TGTGTGGTTAGAGAGTGTTTCTAACGATTACATCCAAGAGCTAAGAATCACACCAGATGTCGATAACAGTGAAATTAGAATCAATGTTATTAGTGACGCTCCTGGAGCCACAATTAAAATCTTTGGAAAAGAAAAAGCGATTCCTACAAATGAAGAAGTAGCCTATCACGTTGATAATCCACATCTCTGGTCACCAGAAGATCCATTCTTATATCGCTTTAGCGTGAAAACAAAAGGTGATGAAGTAACATCGTATTTTGCGATGAGAAAAGTCTCTACGATGATGCATAACGGACACAAGGTAATTGCCTTAAATAACAAGCCTTATTTCATGAAAGGTGTTCTTGACCAAGGTTACTATAAAAGTGGCTTGTATACGCCAGAATCCTACCAGGATTACGTTGCTGACTTAGGTCTAATCAAATCCTTAGGATTTAATACAGTTAGAAAGCACATCAAGATTGAAATGCCACGTTGGTATTACGAGTGTGATCGTATGGGCCTATTAGTGTGGCAAGACTTCATTAATGGAGGCGGAAAATACAAAGGTTCAATTGTCTTAAAACCACTTATCACTGGTAAGCACAAAAAAGATAACCGCTATTCCGCATTTGGTAGAAATGATATGGAGGGCCGTATCGAAGCCAAGCAAGAATTCCGTGATATTATCAATTACTTATATAACACTCCATCAATTGTCTTATGGACAATCTTCAATGAAGGCTGGGGACAATTCGATGCAAAAGATATCTACTATGGTCTAAGAGATTTAGATAAAACTAGATTATTTGACCACGCTTCTGGTTGGCATGACCAAGGTGTTAGTGATGTTAAATCATTACATGTCTATTTCAAAAAAGTGAAAATACCAAGTCATAGCAAAATCAAAAACCGTGCGGTTGTTGTCTCTGAATTCGGTGGACTCGTTTTACCAATTAAAGACCACATGAGAAAAGGCAAACAAACCTATAAGGTCTACAAGAATACAGACAAATGGTTAGATGCCTATGAGAAGATGATTGATAGAGATATTATCAAGAACATCCGTAAAGGATTAACCGCTTCCATCTACACACAATTAAGTGACGTTGAAGATGAATTAAACGGCTTTGTAACATTTGATAGACAAGTTGTTAAATGCAGTGTTGAGAAAATAAAAGCCATCAACGACAAAATCAAATTTGAATAAGAAAAAACCAACTCGATTGAGTTGGTTTTATTTATAAATAAATACTGTTTTAGAATTTAACGTTTTCAAGAACCATAACTACTGGAATCATAATTGTCGCAATAGCCATAGCGGTAATTGGTGAATAAATAACTTTCTTCACGCCTTCCATGTTCCAGGAGAACTTTTCGGATAATTTGATTAATCCAAAGATTGCTGCACCAATTGCGAATGTATAAAGAATAGCAACGCAGTTATAAGTGAAAACATATTTTGTAATATCATCAACCACTTTTTGTTGTGTGAGCTCTGGTGTATTAGATAAGCGGTAGAAAGTTGTTAATAATAAGTAAGATGTACTAGCAAGAATGAAGATGCCTAAACCTGCAAAGGAAATGACTTTCTTTGGACGGATGGCCAATAACGCCAAGCTCATAGTAGCGGCTTCAACTAACATATATAGCGCTGGTTCTAATTTGCTTCTAAAGATAAGCGCGCTAATTAATTTGATACCACTAGCAAGAATTCCCATATAGATAACACTTCTCGCGGCACCAGTCTTCTTATAACAACCACCCATTAAAAAATAAGCAATTGGCAATAAGACGGTTGTAGAAGAGAAGAAGAGTTTTCTTGTTCCGTGTACCCACTCCATGTGAAGAACATTGCCTATAGAGGCTTCAACTAATCCCCAAAGACCGCCAAAAAGCAAGACAGCAAATAAGATGACTAAATGTTTGTTTTGTACTTTCATTATTTTGTACCTCTCAACATTCAATATTTTACATAAAAAATTACTTTGTAAAAACGGAAAAATAAGGGTCGCGCACGCAGTCATTAACCTTGAATGACGCGCACGTATGAAAAATATTTAAAAAACCCTCAGGTGAGGATTTTTATTTTATGTGTTTTAGTCTTTCTTCTATTAGCTCTAGTCTTTCTTCAAGATCTTTGTGCTCTTCTATTGCCCATGAGGCATATTTATATAGCTTCCAAGTAATCACCGCGGAAACAATTAACGGAATCTCAAGTGTGAATAACCAGAAATATGTAGGACTAACTTTAGCTCCAACTATGAATGTTGCTATAACATCACCAATAATGGAGAGAATTATTAAGATAAGACTCAACATTAAAAGACCGGATTGCAAACTGAAGTAACTCTTAGTCCCCTCAAATAATGTGGCATTTGCTGTTCTTTTGATATCGTTTGGATCCTCATAAAAATTTGCCATAAATTTGTCCCCTTTAATGATTTGTTTTAGAAGAATAATGCTGCGGCACCAATCTTGCCGGAATCGTATCCAAGTTCGGACACCAATAATTCAACTTTTGGTGTTCCTTGGAAACCGTAATTATATAATTCGAAATACTTTCTTAATCTTGATAAGAGGTATTCGCCTTCATTTGCAACACCGCCAGAAAGAATCAATGCTTCTGGTCTAAAGATATTGAAATAGTTAAGTAATCCTTCACCAAGATACTTCACATAGTTTTCCACTAATTGATGACCAACTTCATCACCCAATCTATCAGCTTCAAAAGCAACACGTGCATCAACCTTACCTAACTTTTCAGCGACTTCCCAACACTTAGATTCTTTGTGTTGTTCCATTGCGCGTTTGGTATCTCTAATTAATGCGGTCGCAGATGCATATGCTTCAAAGCAACCTTTTCTACCACATGAACATTGTTCGCCATCCATCACTAATACGGAGTGGCCAAGTTCAGCGCCTTTACCTAAGTTGCCTTCAAATAATTTGCCATCGATAACGATGCCACCGCCAACGCCTGTGCCTAAGGTGATCATGATGATGTTTTTATATTTCTTACCGGAACCAAATTTAGCTTCACCTAATGCTGCAGCGTTCGCATCATTTGTGATTCTCACTTTTAGTCCAGTACCTTTTTCTAGCATTTCCACGATTGGTAAATCAAACCATCTAAGATTATTGGAATAAGTAACAATACCAGTTTTAGTGTCCATAACACCTGGCACACCACAACCGATACCTAAGATTTCTTCTTTTTTAAAACCTTGTTCTTTAATATATTTATTTACTGCATCAATTAATTTATTAATTGTGGCTTCTTGAGTATCTGCTTTATCTACAGGCATAGAAAAGACTTCTAAGACCTTACCTTCTTTTGTGATTCCTGCGCCTTTAATGGAGGTACCACCAATATCAATTCCAATCGCTATCATAGTTAATTACCTTCGCTAAATATCATTATAGTTTTGTATTAAACAAACAAAAAGAAAAAGCTATCCAATTTGAATAGCTTAATCATCTTTTATTTTTCTTCGCCTAAGTAGGCAATTGGTGATTTACCAAAATATTTTTTAAATTCATTAGAGAAGTGAAGTTGGTTTGGATATCCCACTGCTTCCGCGACATCTTTGACTTTCATCTTGCCGCTTTGTAATAAAGACATAGCTTGAGTCATTCTTGTTTTTGTTAGATATCTCTTTGTGGTCATGTTCTCTTCTTTTTGGAAGATTGCGGACAAGTAGTTAGGTGTCACATTTGCGTTTTTCGCGATATCTTCAATTGTGATATCTGTGCGGTAGTTATTTTTAATAAAGTCTTTCGCTAATTGCACTGTCACTGATGTCTTTGACATCGTTTGGTCACCGGACTTTTCATAAATCATTTCGCCAAATAATTGATATAAAGCACCTAATGATGAAATATCAGAATAACCATTATTTACATATCTTTTAACAATCGCGTTGAAGTATTGACGATATGTTTTATTTCTATCAATAACAATTGGATGATCCGCGGATAATCCTAATTCATCTAAATATGAATCCACTCTTGAACCGGTAAAGCCAACCCATTCATAAACCCATGGATCATCTTTATCTGGATAATAGAATGCATCAACGTGTGCAGGAATAAAGAAAACGGACCCCTTTGTTAAACGATATTCCTTTTTATTGATTTGTAATGTTCCTTTGCCTAATAAAACATAATGGAAAAGATGAAAATCTCTTTGTCCTAAACAGACAACTTTGTTCTTAACACATTCTTCTTTGCCGCATTCTGAAATTGCTAATTCAACATAATCTGCAGCGTTAATAAAACTCTTCATATTGTAAAACCCCCTAAGCAACAATAATGAGAAACTATTTTTTGCTTGCGAGATAAATATAACACGATATGTAAAAAAATAAACTTATGAATATACAAAAAAATATGATTTTTTATATAAAAATATAAATATTTTTAGATTTTTCAATATTATGTAAATATATTATGATTTATAACTTAAAATCGTTTTAGGTTATATGCTTTTTTAAATTGCTTAAATAAATATTTAATACACCTTTACGAAAAAAAGCGCATAATAGCACTCGTGCTCTTATGATCCCAACAATTATTATTTCTAGCATTACATTCATATCCGTCACACTATCAATCCTCTTCTTCCCAAAGATTAAGATTGGTAAGTTTTCCATATCCACTTATTGGTTAATTGCTTTAACTGGCGCGATTATTCTTTTAGTTACCGGGTTAGCACCAATCAAAGAAGTTTGGTCTGAACTAACAAGTAACACCACGATTAACCCAATTAAAATTATTATCTTGTTCTTTTCTATGACTTGTTTATCCATCTTTTTAGATGAAGTTGGTCTATTTAAATTCTTAGCGAATTTTGCCGCGAAAAAAGCGAAGAATAATCAGTTTGCTTTATTCACTATTTTCTATCTATTAACCGCAACATTAACTATATTCACATCTAACGATATTGTGATTCTTACATTCACACCATTTATTTGCTTCTTTTGCAAGAATTCAAAGATTAATCCAATCCCATATCTAGTTGCGGAATTCTCTGCGGCTAATACATGGTCATTAATGTTAATTATCGGTAACCCCACAAATATATATTTAGCGACATCCGCAAATATTGGTTTCTTTGATTATTTCAAAATCATGGCGTTACCAACACTATGTGCAGGATTAATTGAGTATGGTGTTTTGTTATTAGTCTTCTTTAGAAAACTCAAAACTCCACTTCAAATTGTGGATGAAGAAGTTCATATCGAAAACAAGGTTGCTTTGTTCGTCGGACTAGGTCATTTACTAATTTGTTTAGTATTTTTGATTATCTCTAGTTATATCCATGTCGAAATGTGGTTAATTTCCCTCATTTGTGCCACTTCCTTGCTTGTATTTACTTTAGTAATGTGTTTAGTCACCAAAAAGAATTGGACCTATCTAACAGGCTCTTTAAAGAAACTACCTTATCCACTTATTCCGTTCTTCTTATCAATGTTTGTCGTGGTTGTGGCAATTAACTATCAAGGGATATCCGAAAAACTCGCAGAATTCTTAAGTCACACAAATACAATTTGGACTTATGGTTTCTCTAGTTTCTTTGTCTCTAACTTAATCAACAATATTCCAATGAGTATTCTTTACTCCGATATGTGTAATAACAATATGGCGGTCTATGCCTCAATCGTTGGTAGTAACATTGGTGCCTTCTTAACACCTACCGGCGCTCTTGCGGGTATTATGTTCACCAATCTTGTTAATGAACATCAAACCAAATATTCATTCTTAGATTTCATCAAGTATGGCGCGGTTATATCATTACCGATTATCGCTGTCGCGTTATTAACACTAACGTTATCAATAACTTTCTAAAAGAAAAACCACCAAAGCGGTGGTTATTTTTTTAACTTTTCCCATTCACTTCGCGTGATGCGATAGACCCTGCATTCTTCTCCATCTTTAGTGACGTAATTATGGAGATATGTCATGCCATTCGCTTCAGCGGTTTTATAAGAAGGTTCGTTATTAACATCCATATAGGAATAGACTTCATTATCTTCGAAATGAGTGAAGAAATAATCTCTTACAGCTTGTGTCATTTCTTTGCCGATACCTTGGCGATGATATTTCTTATTTAAGTGATAACCAATTTCTGGTCTTAACTCATCATCAATCATTTGCATAGAAACACCACAGTCACCAATCATTTGTCCAGTTTCTTTTAGAATTACTGACCAAAGAGAGAATTTTCTTTTAGCCTGGCTAGCTTTACACCAATCAATCCACTTCTGGACACCCGCCTCATCATATGGTGCGGCGTAATATTTCATTGTTTCAGGATCGGAGATAACCGCTTGTAATGATTTATAATCAGAGTCCGACATCGGTCTAAGAACTAATCTATCTGTTTCAAGTATTCTACTTAGTTCGTAGTAGTTAATATCAACAAGTTGATCTTGTTTAATTTCTTGTTTAACTCCCACGAATTGGAAACCGTTCTTTTGAATAACTCTATTACTTCCGATATTTGGAACTTCTGCACGAATCATTATTTTCTCAAAACCTACCGTGAATAAATAATCTTTAAAAGCGCTGAATACTTCAGTCATGATGCCTTTGTTCCAGCATTTCTTTGCCATGCAATAACCAACTTCTGGAACGCCATCAATGTATTTCACAACATCAATACCGCCGACAAGTTCGCCACTTTCTTTTAGTGTGATTCCATATCTAATTGTTGTGGGGTCTTGATATTGATTTACCCAACTTTGAATAATGCTTCTAGTGACTTCAATATTCTCATGAATTGGCCAGGTTAAGTATTTAACAACTTCAGGATCGCTAGCCCAATTAGAAAACATTTCATACTCGTCACCGAGTTTGAATTCTCTAAGAATCAATCTTTCAGTTTCTATCGTACTTTTTCTTTTCATAACTGCTTTTATTATACAAAAAAAGATCCCCAAAGAAATGGGGATCCCTACTATGAGATTTAATTAGGAGTTTTGTGATGCTTTTTTGTTGCTAATCACTTTGTCTCCAAAGTATCCGAGTAGTAATGATTTGAGGTCAATGCCTAATGTCTTATTCAAACCTGCGAAGATTTGATCACCGTGTTGTTGAATCTCACTGACGAGTTTGGCTTCATTGCCTTCACCATACATTGTAATACCATCGATTTGTGCAAGGGCGGCAGCGATTGGTTCACTGTAGGCTCTGACTGTTTCTGGTAAGACATTGGATTCAAGGATGAGTTTGAGTGTGGCGGCATCATTGTAGGATTTCATGGCATCGGCTTTTGCTTTGATGGCATCTGCTTCTGCTTGGCCTTTTGCTTCAATGCCTTTGGCTTCTGCTAATGCAGCTTCCTTATTGGCATCTGCTTCCACTCTAACGGCGGTTGCGCCTTCTTCACGTGCTTTTCTTTCCGCTTCAGCGGCCACTCTCTTAATCTCTGCTTTTCTTTGTGCTTCGATGAGTTCGGCTTCTGCGGCGGCTTTTCTCTTGAATAATTCTGCTTCGGCAGCTTTCTCTGCGGCGTATTTTTCCGCATCGGCTTTCTTATTGATTTGAGCAGCTAATTTCTTCTCTGCTAATTCAACTTCTTTGTTGCCGAGTTCGACTTCGCGTTCTCTCTTGGAGATTTCCGCATTGGTTGTTGCGACATTGATTTCTTCTTGTCTCTTTTGTTCTTGGATCTTGTATGCTGCATCAGCATCCGCTTTTGCGGTGTCTGTTTGGATCTTTAATGATGCTTCTTTTAACGCATACTCAGTATTCTTTTGAACAATAATTGTCTTGGAATTAACTTCGGCTTCGTTGGCATCTTGCGCAGCTTTTGCTCTTGCGATGCTTACATCTCTTTCAGCGTTTGCTTTGGCAATCGCTGCTTCTTTGCTGATTTGAGAGATGTTATCAATACCGAGGTTTTCAATAACATTATTTCTGTCTGAGAAATTTTGAATATTGAAGTTAACTAGTTCGATGCCTAGTTTTCCCATGTCTGGAATGACATTTTCTTGAACCTTTGTGGCAACACCTTTTCTATCTTGGACGAGTTCGCGGATACCAACGGTACCAACGATTTCTCTCATATTGCCTTCAAGAACTTGTTTGACCTGTTCGATGAGGTCTTCTTGGCTCATTCCTAATGTGGCTTCAAACGCTCTTTCAAGGAGTTCTGGATCGCTGCTAATCTTAAGATTTGCGACACCATCCACGTTAATGTTGATAAATTCATGTGTTGGGATTGGCTCGCGTGTCTTAATGTCAACTTGGAACACTTTGAGTGAAAGACGATCTTTTCTTTGTAAGAATGGGAGTCGCCAACCAGCTTTGCCTCTTAATATTTTTCTCTTTCCTAATCCAGAGATCATAATTGCTTCGTCTGGACCAGCTTTTGTGTAGGAGCAGAGTAAGAAAACTATTAATAAAACTAACACTGCTACACCGATAAGAATCCAAATCCATAAATACTTCAACATAAACTTTTCCTCCTTCTTTCAAAATTTTTATTTGGTATTTAGGGCCATTTCTTTAACCCCTTACAGAAATGCTGTTACTTTTGTCCCCCTTGAATGAGAATTGTTAATACATTCGCCTCAGGATCCCAGCTTGTTTCGAACTGGACGGGGACTTTAGATAAATTGAGATTGAGAGCCTCTCCGATTTGCTTCATTAATGTGGTAGAAGAGATTCTCGCGAAACTTTTGTTTCTCTCTAATTTCAATAGACAACTTTCGTCTAAATCACCTGATTCCACGACTGCTTTGGTCAGTGGTTGGATAACGATATTGCTGTTATCATCTAAACCCACTTGAACCTTGTATGCATCTTCGAACGGATACATAGCGGTCGTATTTAATGTGATGTTATTTGAATAGAGAGATGCAACGCCATTTTTGGCTTTAACATTGAACCATTTGATCATAGGTTTTTCTCCTTTCAACATTATTATACATATTTATACATAGGCATACAAATAAAATCGAAAAAATCGTATTTGGCCATATTTTTCTTGGTATAATCACATATTATTTAATCCTTATTTAAATATATAAAAAGAATGCTTTATTTATAATAGCAGGAAATATTGTAAGAAATTCAATTTTAATGTATTGATGTGTATTTGATGTTAATTGGGTTGATAATCCACTACTGATTTGCTTCTGAACCCTAGGAAGTTTGTCAAAATTTCAAAAATTATATATAATAGCCGCAACATAAAAGGGGGGCCATATGAAAATATCCATTAGGAAAAAGATTTTCTTTGCTATCGGTTTTGCTGCGCTTCCAATTATTATTGTGCAGACTGCTTTTCTTGGTGCTCATTTAAAAGTTAGTAAGGCCTCTGCTTATGAAACTATTTTAAACGCTAATAATGCTCCAGTACTCACAAATGGGGAAGGTAGCATGACTGATGATAAGAATGTTACTTGGGTATATCACAATGCAAGCGCTTTAAATGATGGCCACATTAGTCTAAGCCACCAAGGATATTTTGGTATTAGCGCCTCCACCGAATGGGGTTATGGCGGTATCAGTGGCATTACCGCAAACTTTACTGCAGGTGAAAACGGCGAACTTTGGTTGTTATCATCTCTTGATGGTATTGACTGGAGTGAAGTTGGAAAATTAGCAACTGGAGTTGAAACCATCAATGCGAATAGATGGAACTTCATCCGCTTCTATGCTTATGACACAAGTAATACCTTAGTGAATGTTAATTCCGTCACCATTAACTATGAATGTAATGGCGAAGATCCAGATGAAGATACTGACTTAGCTAAGATTGAAAACCTCAGAAAACACGATGCAACAAACGTTAGTGTTGAAACACAAAATGTTTCTCCGAGAGGTCATAGCACTAAAGCTTTAAGATTGACTTCCACTAACGGAAGAAGCACAAATAACCACGAAACAATCTTTAATATCGAGCCAACCACTTTAGGCAAGATTAAACATATGAAAGTAGAGTTCGACTACTACTATGCTGAAAAGAGAGATCCTAAGAAAGCACCTGGTTATCCAACTTCCGCGATGGCTAATGCTAATGGAGCTTTCGGAAACGAAAAGACAATCGCTGAAGCAAAAGGTTTCACTTATGAAGATATCGGTGGCGGTTGGTGGCACATGGAATGCTACGTTAATGCTTATCTCCAATTATCAGAAAATGCATTAAGTACTTCTGTAACAGGTATTGTTATTAAAGATAACGCTATTTATACCCATGACACCTCAGCGGGTGAAAAAGTCGGATTCATTATTATCGATAACTTAAGAATGACTTGTTATGGTAATTCCGCGATTATCGTTAACGCCTGGGATAAAGTAACAATCGGTGGTACTGGCGATCAAAAATACTTCATTAGAGAATGCGTTTGTGGCACCATTAACAGCGTGTCTTATGTAATCTCAGATGAAACATATGGAACACTCTATATGGGTCAAAAGAACAACAATGGCAACAATATTTGTTATATCAATCCAATAACGCCAGGTGATGTTGTTGTGACCATCACATATAACCTCGGATACCTACACGAAACAGTCGTAGCACATACGGTTACGTTACATGTTCAATAACTAAAAGCCTCTCAACCGAGAGGTTTTTTAATACATTTTTATATATGATGATTTTGTGGTGTTTGATTCTTATAGAATCAGACCTATAATAATTTTCAATTTTTTGTCTATCCACTAGTATCTACAACCTACATAATTTGCATAAATTATAAAAAGAGTTTATAATTCTACACAACTCGCAAAAGAGGGTATTACATGACATTACTAAAGGGGAAAAAGATAATTGCTATTGGCGCTGCTATGCTTCCAGTAATGGTAGTAGGTACGCTTTTCTTTACAGCTAATAATCCAATTAGAGCAAGTAAGGCTTCCGCTTTTACTATGTCATTAAATGCCAATAATGCTCCAACACTTTCTAATGGTGAAGGAACAATGACTGATGAAAAGAATGTTACTTGGGAATACCACAATGCCAGTGATTTAAATAATGGACACGTGAGTATTGGCCACCAAGGTTATTTTGGTATTAGTTCTGCTTCCGATTGGGGCTACACCGCTATCAGTGAATTAACAGTTAACTTCACAGCAGGTACAGATGCTGAATTATGGTTATTAACTTCAGTGGATGGCAGCGAATGGCACGAAGGAATAATTCTTGAATCCGGTGTTGCTACAAACTGGGCAAATAATTGGAGATACGTCCGTTTCTATTGTTGGGATGATAACAATGGCACTATCGATGTTACTTCCGTTAACTTCGGTTATGAATGCCAAGGAATCAGCAGTACAGATGATATCGACTGCGCATTCGCAGACAATATTGGAAAGACCAACAATCTAACAGTGGCAAAAGAAACATCTATTATTTCTCCTCGTGGAGACAGCCAAGAAGCTGTTTATCTAACAAGAACTGGTAATAGTAGTTATTGTGAATTCTTGCTTAAACAAAAACACATGATTCACGATCTCCACACCTACACAATTGAATTTGATTACTACCACAAGAATAATCAAAACAAACCAACAGTCCAATTCTTCAACGCTACTGGATCAGTTGGTGGCGCAGGTACTTATGGTGCCCCTTCTAAAACAAATTACAAATTCAGTGATATCGATAGTGATTGGTGGCATATTGAAGTTCAAATTTCTTCTATGGTTGCCACACATGTTGGTCACTCAGATACTGTTACTGCTAATAAAGAAGTCGACAGAATTAGACTTACAACAAGTAACTGTGCTATCGACAATTTGAAAATTGGTGGCATTCCATCAAATAGCAACCATCCATTAGGTATTTATAACAACGGTACATCATTCAGTAACGGCGGTTACTATTGGATGAAAGTTTCATGGGCGGGCGTGTTACATAGTTGTACATTCTCATTCGATGTTCCAGGTATTGCGGAACAAGAAAATGATCCAACTAGTGTCATTCCATTCTATTTACACGGATTAAGTTCAGGTACAGTTGTCGTTACCGCTACTGTGGTGTCCGGATACAATAGAAGTGTCGCAACAATCTCAAATACAATTACAGTTAATTAAAATAAAAAGCCACCATCGCGGTGGCTCTTTTTTATTCATAAATATTAATGAAGAAAGAATATCGAAAAAGCGATTACAAACTGCGCTACATAGTAGAACACAGAATAAGTCGCCATATATGTTTTTGATCTTTTACCTGGCTTAAAATACGCACCTGTAAGCATCATATCACTTGATGCGAAGAATACCGCACCAACGAAGAACATGATAAGTGTACGCATTGCAAATTGATGCAAAATAGCCATACATAATGATGAGAACACCATTGAAGATAAACAGTATAAATAGAAGATACCAAATGGTAACATTCCCTTACCAAAATTGATTCCCACTTTTCTAGCAATAAGCATATAAACACCAATGAATACAAGCGGTAAGACAAATGGCAAGATAATGAATATTGCGTTGCCAGGAAAATAGAATCCCGCAAGAATACCTGCGATATAAAAGACATGACCTAAAGCAAAGGCAAACATACCAATTAAGATCCAAGCCTTTTTGGCTTTACCACTGGTGATGTATTTAAATCCTAAGAAGAAGTCACCGAGCATACCAAAGAATAAACCTAACACGGTAAATAATTTGAAAAGGAAAGATCCTTCTCTATTCAAGCAGAAATCAAGAATGCCTAATGCCACAAAGAACAATGAGGCAATGGTTTTAAAAATGATTGTTTTAAGAGAGTAGTTAATGACTTTGCTCACAATGAAAACAATAGACATTGCTGAGCCAAGAACTAAAAGAATTATCGATGGTATCATACTTTTTTATTATAACACTTTAATTTTATCTCGGTGGTTTTGTTTACCATTTTTCAAATTTGTTTCGATTTTATCGAGGTAATTATTGTTATTGTGATAACTACCTTATTGTATTAAAATACAAACTATTATTAGGGAGAGATGACGTTATGAAAATCAAATATTCAATATTCCCGCTTATATGTTCGTTATTAGTCGGATGTGTTCCATCTAATGGTGCTAAATCTGATGACAAAATCAAATTAACATCTAAAGAAATGACCACTTATCACTATACAAAAGACGAGTCCATCAAGACTGAGGTTTTCTATAGAAATGATATTTTGGTGAACACTCCATACATCTCCTTAAAGACTTATTACAATTTATTAACCAAACATGATTTAACCATTGTTAAGGGTGATGGTCATAAATATACAGTCACAAATGCGAATGGCGAAGTCGCCACAATCGATACAGAAAATGACACACTTGCTTGTGCGGATTATCAAAACTTCATCAGCTCCACTATTTATAGACAAGACAATGTTTCTAATGTCTACTTTGATGGTGCGCCATTCTTAAGAGTGAAAGATGTTACTGCTACGCAAGCACCAACACCTAAAACAATTAATTTCAAAAAATATAACATCAACCTTATCGGTAAAGATGATGACATTCTTCTCCCAGTTTCTACCGCATCTAATATGTTCATGGGACCAACCATGATTACATGTTTCTGCACAAATGATTCCATCTACTTTATTGATCCAAACGATCCTCAATGGGAAACAGGTTCTTTGATGTATGACAGCCACTACATCAGTGGTCTTAAAAAGACATTTAAGAATGGAACAAGAACTGAAGAAGAAGCCTTATTCTCATATGGTGAATTATGTTTCTTGATTGATACCTATTATGGTTTACCAGGTAGAGAATATCTCCATGATGCATTAAAAGCATCTAGAGATTTAGATAAAGTATTAAAAGAACATAGCGAAGTCACAAGACAAGCGAGAGAATTCTTAATGTCCACTGACTATGCTGAATACTTAGCGGGTATTAAAATGCTCGCAGCCTTCATTTCTGATGCCGGTCACTCTGTCGCTGATATAGGAACAAGTTACTACTTGTATCAAGATAGTTCTTTAAATTCAAAAGTTACTAAAGTATTAAACAAAATCAATTTCCAAGATTCAAAATACGAAGCACCAAGTAATATTGACTATAACTATATGTATGGTCTTTATGATGCTAGACAAAATGGACCAAGCGTCTCTGCGAATAGTTATGTCCTAAAAGGTGACACATTATTCTATAGAATGGATCAATTTGATTTCGATATTTATGATTGGAATGATTTTTATAAAAATCCAATGACAAATCAAATGCCAAAAGATGCAGTCGGCAACTTTAAACGAATGCTTGAAAAATATAAGAACAATTCATCAGTTAAAAATGTTGTTGTGGATATCAGTATTAACCCAGGTGGTTATGCGGATATCGTGAGTGCATTTATGGGCTTAATGAATGCTGGTACATATCAACACTCATACGATACAGTTAACGAAAGAGAAATCACTGTTAATTATGAATTCGATAAAAACTTCGATGGTAAGTTCGATGAACACGACGCCGAAGTCCACTACGACTTCAACTTTGCAGTCTTATGTTCCGGTTATTCCTTCTCTTGCGGTAACTTATTACCAGCCCAAGCAAAAGAAAGCGGAATTGCTTTATTAGGTGATAAATCCGGTGGCGGTTCTTGTGCGGTTATCGATGCTTCAAGCGCGGAAGGTTTATACGTTAGATTATCTTGCCAAGATCACTTAATGGGTTTAGATGGAACCGATTATGAATTCGGTGTTCCTGTGGATTATAGTTTGGTTACTAAAAACGGAAGTTATTATGACTTTACAAACTTCTACAATATCTCATTGATGTCATTAAAGATTAATCGGTTCTATTCTGAATAATAAAAAAGCGTCTTACTCAGGCGCTTTTTCTTTTAGAAATTGTTGTAAGAATGAATAATGTTTTGAGAACGTTTCATTGAAGTACATCTTATTGATATACATCTTTTCATATTCTGCGTTTTCAAATTTAATCATGTATCTTGAAACATCAGAAGATGATTTCTCTTTTTTCTTTTCCGTATCCTTAGGATGAATAAACGATGATTGTGCTTCTAATCTAAATCCTGGTTTTGGTTTCTTAGATGTATATAGCATTGCTTCTACGAAATCAATTTCAGAGATGCTACTTAGAGGAATAAATAACTTTCTGAATTTGTCTAGAGAGGCTTGTTTAAGAAGTTCTAAATATTGTTCGTTATTTCCTAACTCCGCTTTCGAGACAAAGAGGAGTTTTTCTTCTACTGACAATTCACTTATCGCAGTCTTTAAATCTTGTGCGTTTTCTTTGAATCGACATAAGGCAATTCTTTGATTTGGCTTATCATAGACCATCGCCATTTGGCTAACTGGATATTCGTTTAATAACTTATCGTGGCCACATACTAGAACGAGTTTTCTTTTGAAAATATCAAGACTACAACCATAGACACTAACGAATTGTTTCATGAAATAGCTTTCATTAATTTGTTCGTACATCTTTTTATCTTCAATATAGTCTTCACTTTCTCTCGCTTTATTTAATGCTTCGATAATGTATTCATTGATAGCCTTTAATTCTCTTTCGTAAAGAACCTTATCGTTTTTTTCAAATCTAAACATGATGAAGATTTTACGAGTGGCGGATGTTTTCCACTCAGTGTCATTAATGCCGGTGAACGATTGCTCCACTAGTGCATAGGAAAGTAACGAGATGCATAACGCTGGAGCGTCACCTTTATACATTCCATCAAATATTTCAAATACACATTGGTCTAAATCAAATAAACTGATGCGTTCGTAAGATATAAATGAACCATTATCTTTGCTGACAATAATGCAGTCTTCATAAATGGTAATAGTTTGACTGCTATAAGCTTCGTTTAATTCTCGATAACCAGAGAAGGTGAATTCAAAGATTTTCTTTTTTGGAGAGCCTTTTTTCACATAAGTACCTTGGTCTTTTCTTTTCGTAATTAAAATTACGATTAAAACAATAACCGTTATTCCAAAGATAGCTAAACCAATTATGAGTCCGATCATACTTCCCCTTAAAGATGATTTATTAATCTTGTAATCAATATAACTTAAAAATATAAATAGTAAAAGAAAAGCGATCGCTCACACGATCGCGTTAACCGGTTGTTTTGTATCAGGGACGAGCCCTGACACATAACACAAGTTGAGTTCCTTCTGACTGGTGGTGCTTCTTGTTGACGATACGTTTTGAATTGATTAGCGTATCGGTGGCCAGTTTCCTCTAGTTATTAGCTTCGAGGCCGTTTTCCTTTTCGTCGTGTCCGGTACTGGATTTATCCCGTCAAACTCTAACGCGGGAACCAGTGATGCAAGCATCAGGGAGGAATGTACCGATCGTTACCTTAATTCAGATAACGCTTTGCTAGTGCAACCATTAGCTACGTTTTTTTGATTTCGTAGAACTCCTACATCAATTTGGAGGAGCTGGTTGGCTTATCTAGTCTTGAACTCGTTAGTCCTTTTCTTCGTGAAGTTATCTCTTCGGAAGTTCTTCACTATCGCTACACGTTTGTTGAGTTATGTAACTTAGGCTTGTTCTGCTTTAATTAGAAGCAGTGTTCTTACCTCTTCGATCGTGTCAGGCGGTGGGATTACGCCGTTAAGTTCTAACTCGGCAACCACTACAAGTAGGGAGGTAAACCTTTAACCAATCCTAGGATTGATTAGCCGCTTGCGATCATAAACCAGAAGATTTAATCCTGGAACCTTACTATCAACGTCGTGTAATGGTTGATCGTCGATTTCGCGGCTGAACTTCATTGCCCCTTTGCAAAGCATCGTTGATTGGCTTTGCTTATTTCACGTTGCATGTTAACTTAGCGTGAATGGCAGTGTTATAAGGTATTGGTCTTATAACTTTTGTCCTCTTCGACTATGTCGGGCGGTGGGATTACGCTGTTAAGTTCTAACTCAGCGACCACTGTAGCAGGGAGGATCGACCTCGATTATCACCGAAGTGACAATCTTACTAGTGCAATCATTAATCTATTGCTTTTAAGCTCTAGAACCGTCGTGTTAACTTCGTTTCCTACGTCGATTGTCTTACCTAGATTTGGGTTAGTGAGTAGCTATTGCTACTCATTCCCATCAATTTGGTTTCCCAAGTTGATTGGTAATAGTATCTTCTTTTTTATAAATTAGGTCAAGCACTTTTTTAAAAATTTTTTTCAAGAAGTTAAAAACCCTCGATGAAATCTCATGTTTTTTTATAAAAAATTTTCTAAAAATATTTTGTTATTAAAATTATTTCTTTGTTTTATTAATTATTTTTTAAATTGTTTAGTGCATACACGTATATATGTAGGCAAAATAAAAACCGTCACGAGGACGGTCTTTAGTTTAGAACAAACTGATTATTCAGCTTTTTCTTCTTTAGCTTCTGCGACTGGTTGTTCTTTTTCTTTTTTGCCGAATGCCAATGGGACTGGAGCGCCTTTAATTGCGGCAACAAGATCGAGAACCCAAACAACGATAGAAACAAGTGGGACCACATTAAGAATTAAATAGATTAAGTGATCCTTGTTTTGGGCTTTTTCTTCGATTACGTTGAATAAACGGTAAAGGAAATAAATGATAGCCACAAAAATTGCGAAAACAATTCTTAAGCCTTTTCCAAGTCCGTCAACCCACTTCTTATAACCTTCCATGTTTGATTTCCTTTCTTAAGTTATATTTATTATATAACTACATGAGTATAAACAAGAAGTATTTTATGTAAACATAGTTTAATATTTTCAAAAATATGTTCCGACATTTTTGCACGATGTAATCAAATTTTTTAGATTTTTAAATATGTTTAATTACGGTAAAGAAATATAATAATTTTGATGGGAAAAGATAAGAAGTATCCTCAAATAGATCCTGGTTTACCATACCATCGTACTTGGCTTATTTTTTATATTGTTATTTGGATCATTGCTCTAATTAACAAACTAATGAATAAAGCAAAAATCGTTAAGAAGAACAAACTACCAAAACCTCCATATATTTTGATATCCACTCACGCATCAATGCTTGATTTCTATATGGCGTTAATGCTCACATTCCCACATAAGGTTTATTGGATATCCACAGTAGAAGAATTCATTCCTCGTTTCTTCATCTTTAGAAGAATCGGTGTCTTAGCAAAAAGAAAATTCACTAACGATCCTAAAGGCGCGATGAGATACATGGAAGTTCTTCAAAAGAAGAAGATTTTGGTCATTTATCCTGAGGCACGTTATTCTTTCATGGGAGAAACAGAGAGAATTGACAAGGGAATAGGCAAAATGGCCAAAATGGCGAACGTTCCAGTGGTTTTCATAAGAGAACACGGAAACTATTTATATTGCCCTCAATGGAGCGATCACAAGGTACGTAAAATACGTCCAATCGTTGATGAAGTTGAGACCATTATCACAAGAAACGATTTAGAGGTCATGGACGCGAATGATATTCAACAAAGAATCGAAGAGAACTTTGTGAACTCTGAAGAAGATTGGATGAGAAGAAAACACATTCTCATCAAGTATCCTAACCGTGCAGTCGGATTAGAAAGAATCCTATATAAGTGTCCACATTGCGGAACCGAATTTGAAATGAGTACAGAAACTCACTTCATAAAATGTGACCACTGCGGTGCAAAATATGACTACTTAGAAAATGGTCAGTTACAACGCGTTGATGGAGAAGGTAAATTTACTTATCCAAGCGAATGGTATAAATGGGAAAAAGCCTGTGTTAAAGAAGAAGTCCTTAACGGCACATATCATTTTGAAGATGATGTTCGTGTGGAAAAGTTATTAGGCGCAAAGATTGGCTTTGTTCCTCAAGAAGGCCACTACCACTTAACACACGATATTAATGAAGGATTCGTAGTCAAAGGAACTGATAATGACTTTGAATTCAAACGTTCTTCATTACAAAGCTATGCTCTTCATATTGAATACAATTATTTAGATAGAGGTGCATTCCTCGAATTAGCGGATCTTGAAAGCATATATTTTATATATCCACTAAACAAGCCAAAAGAATTAACAAAGATTCACTTCGCTGTTGAACATATCTACGATTTCAAAAAATCACAAATCAAATAAAGAAAAGCACCTCTTGCGAGATGCTTCTTTTTTATACGTATTCAATCTTAACAGTAACTTGTGTACTGCTCATCGCGGTGAATGTAATTTTGTATGGGAATGTTTCACCATTATTCATTGTGGTTGGAAGTGTGTTGTCCTTAGTAAGGAATTGTCTATAGTTATTGAATGTAAAGACATCACCTTGATGGAATAAATCATCGCTGTTCAAGAAATGTCTTGCACCACTTGATGTGCTACCAAATGTATCGGTTCCACCTCTTTGGATGATTGCGAGTTCTTTATAATTCGCCCAATCATCAAATGCCGAAGGTCTATCTTCATAATCTAATGCATCGTTATCTGTTGGCCTATAAATATACATGCTGCTTGTGACGTGTGAATTGTATTCAACAAGACTACTACCAGTCCAACGATACATTTGGTCATTAACGTGATACATACGCACACCATAATCGCCTAAATCATAGTGATTGCTGTAATACTCCCAAGCACTGCCTTGATAGACACCGTTAACTGGATAATTAACTGCGTTGTTTCCGTATGGAGCGAATAATTCAATCATGAAATATTCATCAAACGCACTATTGTTGAATGTATCTGGATTTGCAGGAATGACTAAGCAGTCACCGTTGATTGATGCAGCTTGAATTGTGATTTCTGTTGGACCAGTAATAACATATGGAGAGATCCATCCAACAGAGAATTTGGAGAATGAGTTCCAGTCAAAGATGTTAAAGGATTGCATGTCAGCAAAACCAATATAATCAATATCTGAACCAGAATAGTCATAATAGTCGTCTAAACCAAAGATATGGCCTTGTTCGTGAATTGCTGTAACACAATCTTGAACATGATCGAGTGCGCTGATGGAATAGACATTTGCAACAGGTGATTCAGGTGTACCAGCAGTATTACCAGTTTGGTATTTATGTGGCCACAAAGGTTTACTCCAAGGATCTTGTCCAGTAGCATTTTTATAGGTATTAGTATTGAAATTTGTAATTAAATGAATGTTATCAATAACACCATCATCATTTAAATCATAATCATCTAAACTCATATTACTTTTAATATAGTTAACAGCATTTTTAATTAAATTGAAAAGTTTGCTATAAGTATCATCGGATTGAATTAAGTCACTGGTCAAACTAGTACTTGTTTCAACATATGGAGCTGTAACTGTACCTGAAATATTCATTTGTCCAAATGATGCTGTTTCGTAATACATCTTTAAGGACATCTTGTTAGGATTAGTTCCAAAGTAGTAACCATCAATTTCCGATAACCTGCTACTTGTCCAAGTATCTATATAATTACCACTTAGCGTGATAGGAATAACAAGCATTTTAACATTACCTTTAGATGGAGAAATATCTGAATCTAAATCCGTTTGAACATTAACGATGTCGCTAGAATTTAAACGATAGTAATTACCACCAACAGTGAATGGTGTTGAGAGTAAATATGTTTTATAGGAAAGAACCAAACTGTAATTAGTATTCATTTCTAACGCTGTTTCAAGATAGTCATTAACAGTGTCGCCTTCTTTTCTAACTTTGAAGGTCATACCAGTTGTATCGGTATTGATGTTGTAAGTGTATTGTTCAATACCTTGTTCACGCCAATGAATTTTTAATGGTAAGTTTGTGAGTTTGTTTTTAACAATATCACCTTCATTGAATGTTGGTGTATTAACGTATTCAACTGATTGAAGAACAAAGCCTTCTGTATCAAAACCAGAAGCAACATCAAAGTTGATAAATGTTGATAATGTTTTGTTGTCTACTTTGACTTTGAAATCAACACGATATTCACCAACATATTCAAATTGTGTGGAGGTGGTAATTTGTTGATTTAGTGGATTATAGATTCTATTGATTGTTGCGCTAGAGGCTGGAACAGTTTTGGTGCTGTTATCATCATAGTGAGCGGTCACAATAATGCCACTTGTGCTATAAGTACTACCAATTGTGTATGTCTTATTATCTTCAATGCTAACTGATTGCACTTTTGCTACCGGAGTTTGGTTATTGTTGTTATTATTGTTGTTATTTTCTCCACCATTCATGAAGCTTGCTAAGAAGTCACAAGCTGTTAATGAGAATGCGCTGCAGAATACAAGGATTTTAGCCAATACTTTTTTCATAGGTTTTCGCCTCTTTTTCATTTATAAAGCAAGTTTTTAAGTTTTGCTTCTAACTTTATAGAAACATATTAACATATAAAGTCACCAACCAAGGTGACTTAATTATACTAATGCAGAGAAACGGTTTTTATTGAGCTCACGAAGAAACTAATTATAATATCAATAAGGGGGATTTTTTATTTCTCTATATAAGAGAAAGGAAAATAGCGTCTAATAAACTTAGATGTAAAAGAAAAAGGGGTATGACAAAATTACAAAAAATTATTGGAGGAACATTAGTATCACTATCTGTTAGTGCTATTGTCATCCAATTTGCCGTTAGTACCAATTCCAAAAACGCAAAAGCCGATGAAGTGGCTTATTTAGACGCGTCCAATTCTCCCGAACTCACAAATGGTGAAGGTACAATGACTGACTCAAAAGGAGTCACTTGGGAATATTACAACGCGGAGGATTATGCTTCCGGCCACATCACTATTGGTCATGAAGGCTATTTCGGTATTTCTTCTAACTCAGCTTGGGGTTTATCTGGCATTCAAAGTTTAAGAGTGGATTATACCGCTGATGCACAATCTGAATTATGGCTCTTAACATCTATTGATGGTGTTGATTGGGGCGAACAATTAATCTTACAAGATAATATTTCCACTACTTTAGCTAAAAACTGGAAGTACATAAGATTCTATAATTATTCATCTAGCAATAGTTCAATCGATATTGATTGTCTTTATATTGATAGTGTTTGTGCGGAAACAGTTGCCTCTGAAGATGTTGATTCAGCACATTCCACTCAAATTGCTACACATTCAGCCAATTTAACGGTTTATAGTGAAACGAGCGATGTTTCTCCTCTTGGTGGTAGCGTAGAAGCAGTGAGATTTGAAAAATCCGGTAAAGAAAGTTCTAATGTTACCTTCTCATTTTGGAGAACATATACCGCTCTTGAAGTTGCCAATCAAAAACTAGAATATGATTTAAAAGTCGGAACTAATTATGGAAAGACAGTCGAGTTATTGAGCAACAATAAAACTGTTGGATTAGTAATTAATTCTAATGATGCAACTAGTTTTATAAGCACACCATTAGGAGATAACTGGTATCACATTGAAATACCTATGAATGCATTCTTCACTTTCATTTCTGGATACGACAACGACAATGTTCCTCCAAATAATCTTGCAACAACAGTAATTGATAGCGTGAAATTTAACGTTGGTACTTCAACTATTGATAACTTAAGAATTTCTGGTTCTCAATGTAGTATGGGCTTCTTTAATAGTCCTAGATACACACCAACAGTTGGTAGCGCTCTTTGGGTTAAAGCATCTTGGGTTGGAGTGTTACATAGTTGCACTCTAACATGTAGTGATGAAACAGTTGCAAAACCTATTCCTACCACAGATGGACATTTAAGAAATGCTAGCCCGTTCTATATTAAATGTTTAAGTAGCGGGACTGTTACTGTTACCATAACATTAGTAGTTGGTTATAATAGACAACAACTTCCATCAATTACAAAGACATTTACTATTTCTTAATATTAATAATTTCTAAAACAAAAGACCTCTTTCAAGAGGCCTTTTTTATATCAAATAAATACAATAATTAAGTTACTGAGAATGTATTGCTAATGGTAAATACTGTATGGTTTCTTCCAATAACAAGAGTGGCAGTTAATACAACTGAACCTGCCTTAAGAAGTTTGAAATAGAATGGGCTTCCATTAGGGAATGGGGCGGTTGTAGATGTAGTATCATCCGCTGAAAACTCTGGAACTGCAACTTCAGTGTCACTGGATGTAAGTATACAAGAATGCAATTCACCAGAGAATGCTACCTTAAACCAGAAGAATTTTCCTGCAGAATCACTTGTCCATCTATTAAATATGCCCAACCTTGCAGCAGGCTCTATATTGAAATGTAAATTATCTATAATTGCGAAAGCGGTTATAGAGTTGTAGTTAAACATGTATTTGTCATTGATTTTAATACCATTAACTTTTTTATCTAATGCGATAGGACTATCTTGGTGACTTGCCAACGTTGGCATACTAGCGAAAACAAAGTATTCTAAGTGCCACCAATCCTCGTCGATATTAGTAACGACAAATGAAGATTTGTCATTTACTGTATCTGAACCACCTTGTTCAGTACCTTGACCAGAATTATTATTCATAAATGTAACACTTGGAAAACCCTTGTTATTTTGTTCTCTTTTGTATTTGTGATAGTAATCAAATTCAATTTTAAAGAACCGAATTTCGCTTAGATAATAATCCCTATCAAAATTAATATGAATAATATGGTTTCCACTTGATGATCCAGTAGTGCTTGTCATTCTAATGGCTTCGTAACTGTCTTGAGTTATGGTGGTTTCTTTAGTCAAAGTCAAATTACTACTGCTGCGGACATAGCTGGTTTTAGCAAAGTCAGTATCTTCAAGGAATTTCCATGTTGGGAAGTTGGCTTGGATGGAATTATCCGTATTTTGAGCATTAGTCATAGCCCAAGCGGAATGACCCACACCAAACAAACTAGCGGAAGCGATAATTCCAGCTAAGAAAAGTAAAATTTTATTCTTCATGCCTTTTCTCCTTTCATTCGCTTCTTATTAATTTTGGTGATTTGGTGATTGCCAACTTCAGAAACTACGGTGATACCAATAATGCCCACTAATGACCAAAGGCCAAAATAAGATTGAGCATACAAAATGAAAGAGCCGATACCACGAACTTTTCTACCTGTGTAGTGATAAACTACCTTATCTCTCGTAATTAATTGATGGGTAGCATCAAAGTCAGAGACAGGGTTATTGTCTCCTCTGAATTCATAACCGGTTTCGTGTATCGTATCTAATCTATGTGTGATTATGACATCTTTATATTTATAGCCGTAGATTTCACCCTCAACGAGTTCGCTTTGATCTGACAATTTTTCAAAGACACAAATATCTCCAACACCAAATTGTAATCTCTTATTGTTGTTATATTTTGAGGCTATTTCATCATCATAGAATCCTGACATTGAGTCGGTTTTAATGACGAGGGAAGTTTGGTTATTAATAGTGAAGTTCTCACCACTTACTTTATAGACTAATCCCGCTACAAATAAGCTCAGCACTACTGAAAGGAGAACATAAGATCCTATAAGTCCTATAAGTCCTCCTTTCTTACTTTTCTTATCACGATATTCTTTGAGAATTTCTTTATCGTGTTTACCAAGGTTGACTTCTAACTTATAAGATTTTATGCAAGCACTATAGGCTAACCAAGTTAGACCAAAAATGATTGCGGTTAAGAGCACAATCACGACTATCGTAATAATCGTAATTGAATTCATATCCTATACCTTAGTGAATAGCTGAAACATTAAATGTAAATGCAAATGTTAAACTGAGTGCAGCAACTTCTGCTTGTAAAGAATTAACTTCTGAAACACTTGTTGGAATTTGAGCGTATTCAACTGCTGGTAAATTCCAAACATATTCAACATCGGCATCCGCGGCTGTAGATGTAACTGTTTGATCTAAAGCACTTGTCGCGGCGATGTTAACCCATGTTCCATTAACAGCGGCTGTGGCTGTAGATGCGAAGTGGCCATCGTAAGTTTCGATATCAGCGATATCATTGTCATCTTCTTCAACAGAACCAATGAGTGTTAAAGATGTGATCTTCTTAGAGACATCGTTTGAGTCTTCAGTGGACCAATAGATGCCATTACCATCTAAAAGACCTTCTTCACCAGCTGGAGCATCGCAAATGAGATAAATGCCTGTAATCTCATTGCCTGCGGCGTCTTTAACTTTTAAGTCTTTCGCTTCGATTGCGGCGGTGACTTTTGGTTCTACATCAACGTCCGCGTCGACTGTTTTTGTAAAACCCCATGCAGCGAAACCGACACCAACAAAAGCGAGGGTAGCTGCACCAGAAATGATTGCTAATTTGTTACGTAATTTCATAACAATTCCCCTTTCTTAACTAAATCGATGTGGAAAAAATATTCCATCATTGAAGCAGCTGGCTGTCCATTATCTTCGGACCCTATAGTTTTGCGACCCCAAATCTCTTTAGGTGTGCCTTTGTATACGATGATTTAGTTGTGTATATATTATATAAACTTTTAAAAACGAGGAAATACTTTTTTCTTACATAGTAAGTATACGTAAAAATAAAAGCCCTCTAAAGAGGGCCTACCTAAATTTTATTAATTAATTTGTAATGAGCCTTAAATCAGAATTATATTTCGTGAATATTTCTTTCGCGTACAAAGGGCATTCTTGAACTCTAATGAATATAGGTTCCGCCATTCCGCTTGGACTACTAGAGAAATCATTTTGTTCAACTGTATAAGAAATGCTACCATTTACAGGATAAATCTCTTGAGTGAAAGAAGAGAACGATATGTATTTATTCGGGAAAGATAATTCCAAGGTAGCAGTGTTATTTGTGCTTTTATTTGTTTGATAATAATAGCCACCAAATAATCCTGTTTTATATTCTCCCCAATAAAAGATGTTATAGCCAATGAGCATACAATCGTAACCACTTTGAGACCATGATAATTTCGAAACAATTGTGCAAATGTTAGAGAAGGTATCATATTCGAAGGTCAAGTTGTAAATATAAGTGGTAGATGAATCAACTCTTGTACCTGCTTTTGCAAAGATATATAGAACATGTCCTTTATTATCGACTTCACCTTCGCCTTTTGAAGAGAATAAGCGATAAACTTCTGTGTTTGGTGCTGCGACATTAACTAAACAAGTTAGTTTCACATCCTCGCTAATAGTTGCGGTAATGGTAATGTTAGTTTTTACATAATAAGCACTAACTAAACCAGCATCACTAACAGCGCAGTAATCTGAATAATCACTAGACCAAGTGACATCAGAATATGCTTCACCATTTTTAGTGACTGATAATTGATACTCGTCACCAATAGTTAAATTAAGTTGGGTTTGATTCAACGCATAAGTGTCCTCTTTTGGTGTTGGATCAACATTTTGTCTTGTATTGGTGTTACAAGCTACCACCATAGGAAATAAAAGTATGATTAGTCCTAACTTTTTCATATAAATGATTTTAATTTCTAGTGGTCATTATGTAAAGAAAGGTAGTAATTGTTTACTAATTTAAATAAAACAAAACCCCTTGATAGGGGTATTTTGTAGTTGTCTAAACCAAACCATTCATATTATTGCGTGACTTAGAGCATAAGGGAGCGGGCGAAACGAACTATTTTTGAGCATGGAGACAGGACTCAGGTGGGCCGTATTACAAGCTGTCGATAAGCATTTGTTTAGGCTTAGAGGCAAAGCTCCACCACCATGTCGGCTATGATAATCCAAGACAATTTGATAATTATCTGATGAATAGTTGTTGTCAGCAAAAGCAAAAGAAGAAATTCCAAAGAAACTATTAGTGATAATGGCAGCACCACTAACAGCAAATAGTAATGCTGATGTAGCGAATAATAGGGCTTTCTTTTTATGCTTAAAAACTTTATTGTTTTACCAATCGTGTACCTACAAAAATATGAATGAATCGACATTTATTTCTTTTTCTTTTCTTTACTCACACATAATGCATACAATTAATGTTGGCTATGATAGAAGTTAAATCACTTACCAAAGTATTCCGTAAGCCTATTCGTGGAAGAGGCGTTTTAGGAATGCTTAAAACACTATTCTCCCGCAAGTATAAAGAAATACGAGCGGTCGATGATGTTTCTTTTGATATAGGTGAAGGCGAGATAGTTGGCTACATCGGTTCTAACGGTGCTGGTAAATCCACTACCATCAAAATGATGTGCGGTATCTTAACACCAACATCTGGCAAAGTATTAGTTAATGGAAGAGAGCCGTACGTCAAAAGAAAGGTTGTCGCCAAAGAGATTGGTGTTGTCTTTGGACAAAAGACACAATTATGGTGGGACATTCCTTTAATCGAATCTTTTAAAGTTCTTAAAGAAATCTATCAAGTTAGTGAAGAAGATTATAAATCTAGGATGGAATTCCTTTCTTCTGTTTTAGGTATTGATGAGTTTCTAACTCAACCAGTGAGAACTCTTTCCTTAGGGCAAAGAATGAGAGCCGATTTAGCAGCTTCAATGCTCCATAATCCCAAGATCTTATTCCTTGATGAACCTACGATTGGCATGGATGTTCTTGTTAAAGAAAAGATTAGGCAAGCAATCCATGCATTAAACGCTAAATATCACACCACTGTTGTTTTAACTACCCACGATATGGTGGATATTGAAAACCTCTGTTCCCGTATCATTATGATTGAAAAAGGTAAGATCATCTATGATGGTCCATTAGGAGACATTAAACATCGTTTTGGAAATATCAAGACATTAACATTAACAATTCCCGCCAATATCAATCCTCAAGAAGTGAAACCTTATTCTGAAGAAGTTGATTTAATCACCGAAAAAGATAAAGTCATGCTTAGGTTTGACGCTGATAAAGTTAAACTTGAGGATGTTGTTCAATATGCATTCTCTAATTATCAAGCAATAGATATGAAAATCTCTGACATCTCCATCGAAGATGTTGTGAAGAAAATCCTCGCCCAACAAGAGGAAGAAAAACATGCTAAAGAAATATAAGCCGTTCCTTCGCGCATCAGCGATGGATTTAATGGCGTATAAATTCAACATATTAATCTGGGTGATTGTCACTATTTTTGAAGTGGTATGTCTTATTTTCCTTTGGCTAGCTGTTTATAGCAGTAGCGAAGGGGGCATGGATGCTTCAATTAATGGATTTACGTATAAAGAGATGATTGCCTATGTTGTTTTAACAACTGTTTTTGGCTTTGTCACTTTTAACAACGATACGATGTGGCACATCAACCAAGATATTATCAAAGGAACAATTGGCAACTATGTTATTAAACCTATTTCCTATAGAGGAAAGTTTGTAGCGTCTAATCTTGGTTCATTCCTAATGATGGGATTATTGTTTGGACTACCTCTTTATGGAATAAGCCTCGGTGTACTAATAGGTATTGGATTCTTACCCATTGTTTCTGTTTGGGATTTCATCGCACATATTGGACTATTTTTAGTTTCAAGTGTACTTGCCTGTTTATTAAATGACACAATTGCATATCTATTTGGGATTCTATGTTTCTATACATCTTCTGCTTGGGGACTTAATTCATTAAAAACCACAGTTATTTCATTCTTATCTGGTGCACTGCTCCCATTAGCGTTCTTCTCACCTATATTTAGAGATATCGTTGGATATATGCCATTCGCAGGAATGAGCCAAAACCCAATTCTCATATTGATGATGAAATATGATTATTGGCAATCACTAAAAGTGATATTAATCTCTCTAGCGTGGTTAATCATTCTAGAACTATTTGTTAAATTGCTCTTCTCTCATGCGATTAAGAAAGTGACAGTACAAGGTGGATAGTATGCATTACGTTAAGTTATATTTCACTTGTATTAAAAGAAGTATTATCTCGAGACTAGAGTATAAGAAAGATACAATCATCTCGATCCTTTCATTCTTGTTTTCTAATGCTTGCTCGCTTTGTTCAATATATTTTATATTGCAAGCGATTCCATCCTTGAAAGGTTATTCCATTGCAGAAGTAGGATTCTTCTATGGTTTTTCCATGCTTCCAATCGCACTTGATCATTTATTCAGCGATGAATTCTGGTTAGTTGCTTACCGTCGTGTACAACTCGGTGATATGGATATGCATTTCTTAAGACCGGTGCCCGTCATTTTCCAAATGTTTGCGGAAACATTCCAGCCAGATGGATTTGGCGAAGTTATCGTTGGTGTCACAATGATGATTGTGTGCGGAATTAACTTAGAAGCTACTATTACATTTGGTGCGGTGTTTGTTCTAATTATCGGCGCTATATTTGGAGCGGTGATTATCACTTCATTTAAGATTATCTTCTCCTCATTAGCATTTATCTTTAAACGCAGCGGACCACTTCTCCAAATTATTTATAATTTCACTAGCTATGCGAAATATCCAATTTCCATCTATCCAAAATTCATTCGCATTATATTGATATTTGTATTACCTTTCGGTTTATTTGTTTCCTTACCAATTAACACATTGCTTTACGGTTCCTATAATCCATATTTATTGAGCTTATGGATTGCGGGTGTCGCCATTATTTTCTTTGCTCTATCAGTGTTCATTTGGACAAGATGTGAAAAACGTTACGAATCAACAGGTTCATAAGATTTTATAAATTAAAAAAAGCCGCCACTACTGACGGCTCTTTATAGAATAAGTCGTTTCAACCAAATCACGATAAGTGACCTTGGGCGACGACATTAATAAACAATTTGGTGGATCTAATCGGGATCGAACCGACGACCTCATCGTTGCGAACGATGCGCTCTCCCAACTGAGCTACAGACCCATGCTTGTATTATCTTATATATCTTTTTTAAAAATATCAAACTTTTATCATGTCAATACTGATAATCATTTAATATTCTTCATATAATAATGCTATGCCGAATAGAACAATCGCTGTTATTGACTTAAAAGCCTTTTACTCATTCGTAGAATGCGTAGATCGTGGTCTTGATGCATGGACCACTCCTTTAGTCGTTGCAGACAAGGACAGAGGTAAAAACACAATTGTTTTAAGTGTATCCCCTTTTTTAAAGGAAAGAGGAGTTCCATCTAGATTAAGAATTAGAGACTTACCTAAGGGTTATGACTATGTTTATGCTGTCCCAAGAATGGAAAGATACATTGAGAAATCCGCTGAGGTAGTCAGAATCATGATGGATTATGTCAGCGAAGAAGATATTCACGTCTATTCCATCGATGAAGCCTTCTTGGATATTACAAGTTACCTTAACTACTACAAAATGACTCCACTTCAATTAGTGAGTAAGATTATCCAAACAATTAAAGAGAGAACAGGGCTTCAAGCCACAGCTGGTATTGGAGAAAACTTCTTCTTATCAAAAGTGGCCTTAGATATATATGCAAAACATGAAAAAAATGGCATTGCAACCATGCGCCAAAAGGACGTAAAAACCAAGTTATGGACTATCTCTCCACTTAGCAAAATTTGGGGAATTGGTGAGAGAACTGCGGTGAAATTGAACTCTTTAGGCATATATAATGTCGGTGATTTAGCAAATGCTGATAAAGATTTCATCCACAGTCATTTCGGAATTATGGGTGATCAACTCATTGCCCACGCAAATGGAATTGATGAATCAGACATTCATGAAGTCTATGTTCCAAAAAGTACGAGTTTATCCCTAGGCCAGGTTCTATTCAAGGATTATAAGAGCGATGAGGCCACTACTATTATTAGAGAAATGTGTGATGATTTATCGCAAAGACTTAGAAGTGAAGGCAAGCAATGCGAATTAGTGTCTTTGTATATTGGCTATTCCAAAGAAACTATGGGTGGTTTCTCTAGACAAATGTCTTTGCTACATCCAACCGATGATACAGAAGAATTATTCAATGCTTTAATGGAAATCAAACATAGATTTATTCAAGATTTGCCAATTCGAAGAATTGGAATCAATTTTGGAAAGCTCTCCAACGGTGGATTCAAGCAAATTGATATGTTTGGAGATGCTAAAAAAGAAAAAGACAATCATGACTTATTTAAAGCAATGGATAAGTTAAAAGATAAATATGGAAAGAATATATTGTTACGTGCTAGCGCATTAACTGAAGGCAGCACCGCAATAGAAAGACACAATCAGATTGGAGGGCATAGGAAATGAGCGATCGCGGAATGAAGAAGTGGGCGCCATACAAAACCCTCGAAGATCAATGGTCTACGTTAGATAGACTTTATAAGAGTGAAGAAAAAGTAGAAAAACCACTTATCAGTAACGAAGTTGCTGAAGAGATAAATGAGAAACTTGTGAATTATCAAGGACAAGAACTTGAATTCTATTACTATAAGAACGGAAGAATTCTAAAAGAAAAAAGCACGATTAAGAAAATCGATGCTTTTAACAGAAAATTGATTTTAGATAATACTTGTATTATCTATCTCAAAGACTTAGTAGGACTTAAATAGCCCATTCGCCATCTTTAAAGATTTGATGTTTGTTGCCTTTGGCATCAACACCCACGATATCTAAATCTTTAGTACCCACCATGAAGTCAACGTGGATCATAGAATCGTTGATACCTTTTGCTTTGGCTTCTTCAGTTGTTAGATTCACATCTAATAATTCTTTGAATCCAATGCCTAATGCGACGTGGCAAGCTGCGTTTTCATCATAAAGGGTGTTATAAAATAACAAACCACTTAAATTGATTGGAGATGTATATGGAACTAATGCTACTTCACCTAATTGAGCAGCACCTTCATCCATAGACACCATATGTTCTAATAATTTTTGGTTCTTTCTAGCGTGAACTTCAGAAACTTTACCGTTCTTGAATGTAATAGAGAAGTCTTCAATGAGTTCGCCGTTATAGCTTAATGGTTTGGAAGCCACTAATGTGCCTTCGCATCTTCCAGCATATGGAGTTGTGAAAACTTCTTCTGTAGGAATGTTAGGATTGAATTCGCCTTTGTTAGGTGCGGTTTCAACACCAGCGCCCCAACTGATACCAGGAATTAATTCAACTTCAAAGTCTGTACCATTACTGGCTTTGTAATATAACTTACGTAAATCTAAAGATTTAAGTTTGTCTCTTTGTTTGATTAAGAAGGCATTATGTTCTTCCCAGTTTTTAACTGCATCATTGCCATCAACACGTGATGTTGAAAGAATGGCTTGCCATAATTTTTCAATTGCTTCTTCTTCAGAAACATCTGGGAACATCTTCTTGGCCCAAGCTTTTCCAGGAACACCAGCGATACACCATTTGTATTTACCGTCTGCGGCTTCGCGATATTTCTTGAACTTTGGATATCTCTTTGCCATTACTTTAGCGATTTTAGCCTGATTGACGCCCTTTAAACCATCTGGGTCTTCAGATATAAGATAGACCATAGTTGGGAGCTTCTTAGCCATGTATTTGTATCTTGCTAAAGAGTATGGTGTTAGCTTTGCTAATTCACCAACAGTTGCATACTTATAATGGAGTCTTCCTAATTGTTCATAGTCAAATCTAACTTCAACAAATTTAGCACCTGCTTTATAACATTCTTCTGCAACCATATATACGAATTCTGGTTGATCTAAATCCGCATTAATCCAAACTTCATCACCTTTATTGACGTGTGCACCAATTCTAGCGATGAGTCTGGCATAATCTCTTAATAATTTTTCTTCCATATTTTTTACCTCGTTGCTATTTGTTTTATTTATTTTATAATAACCGCGGAGGATATGTTATGAATACTATTCTAGAAAAGTACAAATGGATTAGATATGCATTAGGCGCATTCATCATTGCGTTAGGCATTTTAATTATTGTTCTTGCATGCTTAAATTTAGGCAAGTTACAAGATGTCATTAACATTGTTATTGCTAGTTCTTTATTAGTGTTAGGTCTAGTTTGTTTGATTGTCACAATCTTCTCTGAAACACATAAAGGCTTTACGATGTCATTATTAATAAGCGCAGCAATCATTGCAGCGGGCATTATCTTATTAATTGCTAGATTTGGAATCGGTTTTGCTATTCCAAATATACTTTTAGTATATATTATCTCAGTATTTACATTAGTCTTTGGTACTGCTTGCTTATTCAAATTAGTTTCTTTAATTGTTTATAAAGAAAAGAAGATGCTCATTGTCGTTATGGCAATTGTTGCTGTAGCTGCGATTACATTAGGTATCTTAGGTATTGTCTTTGCGCCTAAACTCGATGGCTTAATTGTTGCTTCATTTGTTATCTTAGGTATCTTGGTGTTAGTTACCGGTATCTTAATGATTGTTTTTGCAGCATTAAACGATAAGAAAAAATCTGCATAATTATTATTTTAATAATAAAAAATGCTCCGATCATTTCGGGGCATTTTTATTTTGCTTTACTAGAGCAAGATTCTCATTGCTTCTTCAACAGTTTCAGAACTGGAAGAACCATTTGTATTTGATACTTGAATGACGATAGCGATTACGAAGAAGACGATTGCCATAACTAATGTAAGAATGGAAACCACTTTTTCAGCGCCTCTTTCTTTGGTCTTGACGAACACGTTAAGTCCACCACCAGTAATAGCACCAGAAGCACCTTCAGATTTACCACCTTGCAATAAGCAAAGGATGATAATGACAATGCCTACGCCCATAAATACCCAGTCGTACCAATTTAACATGCTTTCAATTTCCTTTCGTCAATTCGCTTAATAATGTTATACAAAACGGAGAAATAATTCAATAAAAGAATTGAATTGCCTATAATTCCGCTTTCATCTCAAAAATAATATCTCTAAGTTTAGCCGCGCGTTCAAAGTCAAATTGACGAGCGGCTTCTTTCATTTGTTTTTCTAAATCTTTGATCTTCTTTTGGAGTTCACTACGTGTTGCCTTCTTAGAAGCACTAATAATGTCAGAAATTTCATCCTCTGTATTGTGGATTGGAGGTCTGATTTCTTTCATAACTGTGGTTGGAACAATACCGTTATCGATATTGTATTGATTTTGAATCTTACGACGACGATATGTTTCATCAATTGCATTCTTCATAGAGTCAGTCATAGTATCAGCGTACATAATGACTTTACCATTTTGGTTTCTTGCTGCACGACCGCATACTTGAATAAGTGATCTTGTGCTACGTAAGAAGCCTTCTTTATCAGCATCCAAAATACAAATTAATGACACTTCTGGTATGTCTAAACCTTCACGTAATAGGTTAATTCCCACTAATACGTCATATTTGCCTTTTCTCAATTGATAAATTATCTCAGATCTCTCTAATGTTTTTGTCTCATGATGGAGGTAAACTACCTTGATACCCCTCTCCTTGAGGAAGGTGGTCAAATCTTCCGCCATTCTGATGGTCAAAGTGACTATTAAAGTCCTCTCATTTTTTGAATTTCGTAACTTGATTTCCTGTAATAGGTCGTCAACTTGTCCCATAGTTGGTCTGACATCAATTGTTGGATCTAATAAACCCGTTGGACGGATGATTTGTTCAGCGATTGGAGCATCAGTTTTTGAGAGTTCATAGTCGCCTGGAGTTGCGCTTGTGCAAATAACTTGAGGCATGATTTTCTCAAACTCGTCAAAGTTTAAAGGCCTATTATCCAGTGCAGAAGGCAATCTAAATCCATATTCCACGAGTGTTTCCTTACGTGAACGGTCACCATTATACATACCTCTAAGTTGAGGGAAAGTAACGTGTGATTCATCTACAAAGAGTAAGAAGTCTTCTGGGAAGTAGTCAATAAGGCACCATGGTCTTGTACCAGGGGCTCTTTTATCAATATGCCTAGAGTAATTTTCGATTCCAGGGCACATTCCAAACTCTTGCATTGATTCTATATCTTGGTTTGTTCTAAGTTCTAAGCGCTCAGCCTCTAAAAGCTTGCCTTGAGACTTGAAAAATTCGAGTCTTTCCTTTAATTCTTCCTTAATTGTGGCACATGCTTCTCTAATGCGTTCTCTAGTGGATGCGTGGTCGTATGCTGGGAAGATTGGATAAGTGTGATATGAGGCTTTTACTTCACCAGAAAGTAGGTCAACTTGGGTAATCTTCTCAATTTCATCACCAAATGTATCAATTCTAATGACATTATTGTTATCCATATTGGCAGGAATAATCTCAATGATGTCACCATGGACTCTAAAACTACCAGGAGCGGCATCCATATTGTTTCTAACATATTGAGCGTCAACAAGTTTCTTAAAGAAAACGTTTCTATCTATTTCTTCTCCAACACGGATGTTAAAAACTAAGTTTCTATATTCATCTGGATCAGTTAATCCATAAATGGATGCTACTGACGCCACTACAATTGTGTCTCTTCTTTCTAACACAGAGTTAATCGCGCTAGTTCTGAGCATTTCAATTTCATCATTCATAACAGCGTTCTTATCAATATAAGTATCACTCTTAGGAATGTATGCTTCTGGTTGATAAAAATCGAAGTTAGATACAAAGTATTCCACTCTATTATTAGGGAATAATTCTTGGAATTCTGAATATAATTGGCCAGCTAATGTTTTGTTATGAACAAGTACTAAAGTAGGTCTTTGAACTTGTTCAATGATATTTGCCATAGTGAAAGTTTTTCCAGTTCCGGTAGCGCCTAATAGAACTTGGAACTTTTTATTATCTCTAATTCCTTCCACTAACTGCTTAATAGCAGTTGGTTGATCGCCAGTAGGCTTAAAAGGCGAGACAATTTTGAAGCGATGGTTATTGTTCTCCTCCATCCTTCTTTCCTTTCTTGGTTTTTGCTTTCACTTCTTTGATGAGGTTTGAATTCACATGTGACTTGAAACCTTCTCCGAAGACGGCGTTTGTTTGTGTATATGTAACGAATGCTTTTGGATCAACCTGAGCAATGTAACTTCTAATTTTAGAATATTCACGTTTCTTAAAGACGATTCTTAAGATAATTCTCTTATCACCTTTATAACCACCTTGAGCGTGGATAATTGTGGCACCATGTCCTAAGACATCTTGTGCGTATTTGGAAATCTCTTCCCATTTATCAGAGATAATATCGACTTGATAACTGGTTTGAGAACTGATGAAGATAACTTCAATTAAAATTGCAGACATGAATGCGGAGATAATACCGGATAAGCAAGCGAGTAAGAAACTCTTTTCTTCTGTTCCTTGTGGTAATAAAACACATAAACCAACAATAACAATTGTTCCATCCACTAAGAATGAGGCAATTGATTGTTTAATATGAACGTATTTTTCAAGTAAGAATGTTAAAACATCAACACCGCCTGTAGATCCACCACCAACGAATGTAATGGCTACGCCAACACCGACAAAGACACCGCCAAAGATACCTGCCATCAAATAATTACCAGCAGTTGGACCATCACCAGCTAATGTTAACATTTCACCGAATTTAACAAAGGCATCAGAAATGCCCGGACAAGCGGTGAAAAGCCAGTTGGCTAATGGGAATGCTATGGTAGCCACTAAAGTCTTTAGAGCGAACTCTTTTCCTATGAAAATAAGGCCCACCAACCATAAAGCCACTGATGCAGCGTCAACAATAATGTTGTAGACCAAAACTTTGGCGTTTTCGGCAACAAAAAATTTCGCAATAATAGCGACACCGTTAAGACCACCTGCGTTGATATCAAGAGGTACTAAAAAGGCAACGTTACCAAACGCAACGACAAATGTACCAAGTACGACAACTAAGGCTTTTAAAATTGCGTTAGTCCATTCTTTCTTTGTTTTAGGCATTCTTCTTAGCCTCCTCTCTTAGGTATGCATAGATGAATCCATCGATTTCGCCATTCATTACGGCTTGAACATCGACTTCTTCATAGTTAGAACGATTGTCCTTAACTAGTGTGTACGGGCAGAAGACATAGGAACGGATTTGACTACCCCATTCGATATTCTTCTTTTCGCCAACAATATCGTTAATTTTCTTTTCTCGTTTCTCTAATTCAATCAAATAGAGTTTGCCTTTAAGCATATTCATAGCCATTTCTTTATTCATTAATTGGCTACGTTCTACTTGGCAAGAAACGACAATTCCAGTAGGTAAGTGAGTGATTCTAACTGCGGTTTCAACTTTGTTGACATTTTGTCCACCAGCACCACCACTACGATAAGTATCAACCTTTAAATCAGCTTCATTGATTTGAATATTGATTGAATTCTCTTTGAATTCTGGAATAACGTTCACTGATGCAAAAGATGTATGTCTTCTTTTGTTCGCATCGAATGGTGAGATTCTCACTAAACGGTGAACACCTTTCTCACTTTTTAATAATCCATAAGCATTATGGCCAGCGATCTTTAAAGTAACTGATTTAATACCAGCTTCTTCACCTGGTTCTAATGAGATTAAACTCATTTTGAACTTGTGTGCTTCCGCATATAAAACATACATACGATAAAGCATGTCCGCCCAGTCTTGTGCTTCTGTACCACCTGCACCTGGATGTATTTCTATAATCGCAGGCATATCGTCAAATTCGCCTGTGAATAAGATTTCTAATTCGAATTCTTTGGATTCTTTTTCAAGTTGTTCAAAAGATTCGTTTATTTGTTCAAATAATGATTCATCATCAAGTTCTAATAACTCGGTGATATCTTTATAGTCATTTTCGAGTTTGCGGTATGTCTCGACAATATTTTTACAATAATTCAAACGAGAGATGACTTTTAGAGCTTCACTATTATTGCTCCAGAAGTTATCTTCTTCACTTTTTTTAGTTAATACTAAAATCTCCTCATCTAATTTAGTGAGGTCAAAGAGAAGACCCGAGTTGATGGATTCTCTCACCAACAGCACAAAGTTCTTGTTTAAAAGAAACAATGTCTTTCATTATTTTTCTTCCTCTTTTTTGGTTTCACCAACCACTTCGCCTTCTTGTTGCTTTGCAGCTTCAGCAGCTAATCTTTCTTCTTCAGCTTTTCTAGCAGCAGCTTGAGCGGCTTCAACTTGGTTGACAAATTTATCGATATTAACGAGGTTTAAAACTGCATCAACAGATGCCATTTCTAAGCATTCTCTGAACATGTCATAGCCTTCGTTAACGTAGTCTTGTAATGGGTTCACGTTCGCATAACCACGTAAGTGGATACCTTCACGTAAACGCGCCATCGCGTCGATATGTTTAGTCCAGTTTTGGTCTAAGCAGTGTAAGATTAAATCTCTTTCAATACGGTCGCATAATTCTTCAGGTAATTTGCTTCTCTTACGCATATATCTACGTAAAATTAATTCACCTAAGTCTTGACCACAGTTATCCACTAAGTCGTCTTCATAAGCATTTGGATTGATACTACCTTCAGGTAAGAATCTTGGTTCAACTTGCTTAATTAATAATTCAGCGGAAATAAGTTGATCGTTGCTACCTTGTGGAATGGCTTTCTTAGCCAAGAACATACCGGTTGTAGCAAACATTTCATCAACGATATCTTTAATAGCACTACCTTCAATAATTCTGTCGCGTTTGTCATAGACATTTTGTCTTTGCTTTGCTAAGACATCATCATAATCCAATAAACTCTTACGAGTATCGAAATTCATGCCTTCAATCTTCTTTTGTGCGCTTGTAACTGCGTTAGAAACCATCTTGCTTTCAAGAGCTTCGTCGCCGAAGTTCTTTTCAATGTAGTTTCTCATAGCGTCAGCAGCGAATCTCACTAAAAGTGTGTCATCAAAGGAGACATAGAATCTGGAAAAACCAGGGTCACCTTGACGGCCGGAACGACCACGTAATTGGTTATCAATACGACGTGATTCGTGGCGTTCAGTACCTAAGACACATAAACCACCTAAGGCTCTGACTTCGTCGTCAATCTTAATATCGGTACCACGACCTGCCATATTTGTAGCAAGTGTGATTGCACCCTTACGGCCTGCGAGAGCGATAATTTCCGCTTCACGTGCGTGGTTCTTCGCGTTTAACATTTCGTGTGGTAAACCAGCAGCAGTTAATAAATTAGAGATTTCTTCAGAAGATTCAACTGAGACTGTACCAATCAAGATTGGTTGTCCTTTTTCATGTCTTCTCTTAACTTCTTCCACTAATGCAGCAAGTTTTGGGCCTTTGTGTGCGTAGATGAAATCTGTTGCGTCCTCACGGATAACAGGTCTGTTTGTAGGAACACATACAACGCGCATATTGTAGATTTTACGGAATTCTTCTTCCTCTGTTTTAGCGGTACCAGTCATACCTGCCATTTTCTTGTATAAACGGAAGAAGTTTTGATATGTAATTGTCGCCATTGTGACTGTTTCTTGTTTAATGGTGACATTTTCTTTTGCTTGAACAGCTTGATGTAAACCATCGGACCATTCACGGCCTGGTAAAACACGGCCTGTAAATTGGTCAATAATTTGAACTTGTCCTTCACCATCGACTAAATAGTCGACATCTCTTTGCATAATGAAGTTTGCTTTAAGAGCGTTGTGAATTCTATGAACTAAATCGAAGTATTCTGGATCGTATAAGTTTCTAATACCGAACATTCTTTCAGCTTTAGTATTACCAGAATCAGTTAAATTAACTGTCTTCTCTTTAACATCAACTGTGAAATCGACATCTTTTTTTAAGGCTTTGCAGAATCTATCTGCAACTGTGTATTGGCTAGATGATGTTTTAACACCACCAGAAATAATTAATGGAGTACGGGATTCATCAATTAAAATTGAGTCAGCTTCGTCGACGATACAGAAGTTCAAACCACGAAGAACTCTGTGGTTCATATCTGTTGCCATGTTATCTCTTAAGTAGTCGAAACCTAACTCAGAGTTTGTTGTATAAGTAATATCGCACAAATAGGCTTCTTTCTTTTCAGATGTTGTTTTTGCACGTGCATTAACACCAACTGTTAAGCCTAAAAATCTATAGATTTGACCCATCCATTCAGCGTCACGACCAGATAAGTATTCATTAACTGTAACAACGTGAACACCTTTTCCAGATAAGGCGTTGAGGTATGTTGCCATTGTAGCGGTTAAGGTTTTACCTTCACCGGTTTTCATTTCTGCAACATCACCAGCGTGCATAACTAATGAACCAATAACTTGAACTTTGAATGGAAATTCATGAATAGTTCTTTTTGCGGCTTCACGGGCGACCGCGAAAGCTTCGTATTTGATATCATCAAGTGTTTTGCCATTTGCTAATAAATCTTTGAAGTAATCTGTTTTGGCTCTTAATTCTTCATCGGTTAAAGCCGCCATCTTTTTCTCATAAGCTAAAACCTTATCAGCTTCTCTTGAGTACTTCTTAATAGCTCTTCTGTCAAAAAATCCCATATTTTTTACCAACACAACAACAATGTTGTGCCTTTCTTTATAGATGTAAGAATGTAAAACATTCGCTTTTATATACTATCTTTTAATATGAACTCGTGTCAAATAGTAAATAATTACTATTGCTTTTTATCACTTATTTTCCGTTTTAGACATTACTAAAACTTCTATCTTTTTTGGATGCAATTTCTCAATAAGTTTTATGCAGGCTTTCATCGTAGATCCAGTGGTATAGACATCATCAACAAGCAAAATCTTAAAGTTAGATAAATCAGAGTTATCAGTTAACACCAAATGCTCTCCAATTTTTTTTCGTTTTTGTGATGTGCTTGTTGCCTGTTTTATTTTCTTGGTCTTAGCAATCAGTTTCCGCATAGGTAAATGTAGAATCTTGAACATCTCTTCAACATGGTTAAATTCTCTTATTTCATCATCCTGTTTGTATGAAGGAACAGGCACCACAACATACCCCCTATACCGCAAGGATAATTCCCTCGAAAAACGTTCAAAAAATACGTTCAATAATTCATAATCAAAACATCCTTTGAATTGATAGAGCAAAGATTGAACTTTTTCATCATATCTATAAATAGATATAGCATTGTATCCAAGTACCTGAAATTTGAAAAAATGCATCTTGATTTCTTGAAAACAACGGGCGCAAACATCCGCTTCTTTATGGGTGAGATTAAAGAGCGTTTTATCACCTATTTCTTTGAAGCAAATCTTACAAACTTTTGTTGGCAAATTCGATCTCTCGGACAGCCTCAACCATTTCATTAGTTTCTCGCTTGGCAATAAACACCACCTCCCCTGTTGGAGCATCTTTCTTCCTGCCAACTCTACCTGAAATCTGAATGAGAGCCGCTGAAGTATAGAGCGGATGGTCCGCTCCAAAGATGATGACTTGAAGATCTTTGACTGTAACACCACGTTCAAGCACAGCTGTCGTCACAAGAATTTTGGTCAGCCCTTTTCTGAACTTATCTATCCGCTCGTTTCGATCAGAGCATTTGGAATGCACAAAATCTGTATTTTTGAAGAAGAGCCTAAGCACATCAAAAGTCTGTTCGCATGTGTCAATTGTGGGAGAAAATACGAAAATTGGCTTATTTTGGGCCAAAAAACGCCGCAATTCTTGTATCAAATGGTAATAACTCATCACTCCAGAATGGATCGAAAACCGAGGCACAGGGAGTGGGTGATTATGGAATCTTTTATTCAAATTCAAGATTCTTTTTTCATTTTTGCTAAAAGAGTCAATTACTTCTTTAGATGGCGTGGCAGAAAGGAGTATGTAATGACCACGAACAGCCTTAGTAAAAAATGCTTGAAGAACTTCATTTCCATTATATGGAAAAGCATCAATCTCATCTAATATTAATAAGTCAAAATAATGAGGGTATCTAAACAACTGATGGGTGGTCAAACAAATCAAATCTCCCTCTAGTTTAAAGGCGTGACCACCATACACAGACACCACTTTATTGTTTTCAAAGATGCTTTTGAATCGTAAATAGAGTTCTCTAATGACATCACGCCTAGGCACTGCAAAACCAACCTTTAGGTTGTGACTAATCGCGTAGGATATAACTTCTAAAACAATTTCTGTCTTCCCAGAACCACATACAGCATGCACTAAACTATCAAATCCATTAATAAAGTTACTAACAAGCTCTTTAGACAAACGTTTTTGATCGTCTGATAATTCGTAATGCAAAGCATAATCAGCGCTCTCAGACTGTCTAAAATCACCAATTGCTTCTTGTCCTCTAAATGTTATACATTTGCGGCAGTATACTTTGCCATTTCTAAAACCTAGATACTTTGTATCCGTGTTTCCACATATTGGGCATACGTATTCATCCATAAATAAAACCCCCTACTAATACATAGGGGGCATTATTAGAAAAATTTGCAGATTATTTTTCCAAATCTTTAATCATGTCAACGCGTGTTTGGTGTCTTCCGCCTTCGAAATCTGTGCTTAAAAAGATATTTATTCTTCTTATGACATCTTGTGTATCCATGAATTTCGCACCAAAAGCGATAACATTAGCATCGTTGTGTTGTCTCATTAAACGTGAAACTTCATCGTTATAGCCAAGTCCGCAACGAATACCTTTAATTTTATTAGCGGCAATTGCAATGCCTTCACCGCTTGTGCAGATAACAATACCAAAATCCGCTTCTTTACGAGCAACAAGTCTTCCGACCTCGGCTCCATATAATGGATAATGGCAAGAATCATGTGAGTTGGTTCCAACATCAATGACTTTATAACCATTAGATTCTAAATACTTAACTACTTCGTCTTTTTGATCAACACCACCGTGATCACTACCAATAGCAATTCTTAACATAAGGATTCCTCCGATCTACTTTATTATATAAAGAAAACGTGTTTTATCATATATATCTTTATGGAAACGATAAGTGCAACCAACTAGATATTTATTCATAAGTTCAATTAATGGTTTTTCCATATCTTCTTCTATTTCGAAAGCCATTAAATAATGTTCTTTCATAACTTTGTGAGCATCTTTAAAAATCTCTTCATAACACTTTGTAGCAGGTGAAGCGATAAGAGCTAAATGTGGTTCATAATCCCAAACTTGCTTATCAATATTTTTGATGTTTTCGATGTATGGAGGATTGCATATTAACACATCAAGTTTAACCTTTTTATCAATTAATGGTTGCAATAAATTTCCACATAATGTTTCAACTTTATTTACATTCTTTTTAGCAATCTTTAATGCATACAAGGAAATGTCTGTAGCATAGATTTTTGCGTTAGGCATTTCTTGTTCTATGGCACAAGCAATAGCACCACTTCCTGTACAAACATCAGCAATTACTGGAGCGCCACCATTACCAAATGCTTTCTTCAAATAGACAATTGTATCGACAGTTAATTGTTCTGTCTCTTGTCTAGGGATTAAGACGTCCTTATTTACTATAATTTTGTTACCCAAGAAATAGGTGTGACCAATAACATATTGATAAGGCATACCCTTCTTAACTAAATCAACATTTACTAGTAAATGTTCAAAATCGCGAACTTCTTTGTCAAAGTTTGCATACAAAACCATTCGATCATCATAACCATTAGCATCTGCAAGCAAACTAATGATTACATTCTTATTTAAATATTTATGATCTTCATTTAGTAATTTGAAATAAATATCACGATTAGTAGGCATTATTATTCACCAGCCATTTTCATGGATTGGTCATAGTGAATGAGAGCATCGATGATTTCGTCAAGTTCCCCTTCAATGACTCTATCAAGCTTTTGAATTGTGAAACCAATTCTATGGTCTGTTACACGGTTTTGAGGATAGTTATAAGTTCTGACTTTTTCGGATCTTTCGCCAGTACCAATCTTTAACCTTCTCTCATTGCCGATTTCTTCTTGTTGTTTTGCTAATTTATCGGTATACATTTTTGTTCTTAACATTTGCATTGCCAACTCTTTATTTTGGATTTGAGACTTCTCAGTTTGACATGCAACTACTGTTCCGGTTGGAATGTGGGTAATACGAACTGCGGATTCTGTTTTGTTAACGTTTTGTCCACCAGCACCTTGAGAGTGATAAGTGTCAATTTGTAAATCGCTTGGGTTAATCTCAATATCAATTTCTTCTGCTTCAGGCATGACTAACACTGTTGCTGTAGATGTGTGGATACGGCCGCTCGCTTCTGTACGTGGAACACGTTGCACACGATGCGCACCACTTTCAAACTTAAGTTTGGAGAAAACCATTTTGCCACTGATTTTGAATGAAACAAGGGCAAAACCACCTGATTCAGATGGACTTTCATCTAATAATTGGATCTTCCATCCTTGAGATTCAGCATATCTTGTATACATACGGAATAAATCACCAGCAAAAATATTGGCTTCATCACCACCGACAGCGCCTCTAATTTCAACAATGATGTTTTTATCATCATTAGGATCTTTAGGTAAAAGGAGTTCTTTAAGTTGAACTTCTAATTCTTCCTGTTCAGCAGTTAATCTCTTAACTTCTTCTTTGCCCATTTCAGAAATTTCTGGATCGGAATCGTTTGCCATTTCTCTAGCACCTGCGATTTCTTCCTCATTCTTTTTATATTTAATATATGTTTCTACTTGTGGGTCTAGATTTGCTCTCTCTTTAGAGATATCACGAAAATGAGCTAAATCTTTCATAACATTTTCACTAGATAGCTCTTCATCAATCTCTGCTAATCTTTTGATAGCAACTTCTAAACGTTGTCTCATGCTGTCTTCCATAGTATTACCTCAATTATGGCTTTATGTATTGTATCACAATGTTATTATTCTTAAAAATAGTAATCGTTTTTGTATTTAATATTCATATTAAGTCTTTAAGGAAATCTTTCGTTTGTGTATAATCAAAACAGGTGAATACAAAATGGCATATAAAGCTCTTTATCGTACGTATCGTCCAACTACTTTTGAAGAAGTCGCTGGACAACAACATATTGTTAAAACAATAAGAAACGCTCTTACAACGGGCAAAATCGCACATGCGTATCTTTTTGCTGGCCCACGTGGTACAGGTAAGACAACCATGGCAAAATTATTAGCTAAAGCACTTAACTGTGAACACGGAATTGGTTGCCAATGCAATGAATGTAAAAACTGCCAAGCAATTAATGAAGGCACACATCCAGATGTTTTAGAAATCGACGCAGCCAGTAATAATGGTGTCGATGAGATTAGAGATCTTATTGACAAAGTCAAATACGGCACAATTTTAGGTAAATACAAAGTATATATCATTGATGAGGTTCATATGATGACTGCTGGTGCATTTAATGCCTTATTAAAGACATTAGAAGAGCCACCAGAACACGTTATTTTCATCTTAGCGACCACTGAACCACACAAAATTTTGCCAACCATTTTATCTCGCTGTCAAAGATATGACTTCTCTAAAGTCAGTGACTCAGACATTAGAGAAAGATTGAAAACTATACTTGAAAACGAAAACATTGATTATAACGAGGAAGCTATCAACCTCATCATCTCATTAGCAGACGGTGGAATGAGAGATGCACTATCCATCCTCGATCAAGTCCTCGCTTACTCAGGTGATAAGTTGAGTGTTCAAGATGTGCTCGATATCTTCGCTCTAGAATCAACTGAGGAGAAAATCAACTTGCTGAATTCAATTGTAGACAGCAACGTAACAGATATCCTAGGTAGACTCAATGCTTATATCGAGAAAGGAACAGACATAAAACGTTTAACAAATGACTTATTAGTCATTTTGAAAGATGTTCTTATTTATAGTTCTTCAAATAACATGAAGTATTTACAAGTGTTAAAAGAAGATGAAGTAATCAAACTTTCCAACAAGATTGATGCCTCAAAAGCGATGGAAATGATCACAGTCCTCATGAACACATTAAAGGACTATAAGAACGTTACAGCCATCAATCCACTATTCGAGGTAACATTACTCAAATTAGCATCAATTAAGGCTCAAAATGCCCAAAAACCTGCGCAAAATCCAGCTGAATTAAGACCTTTGAGGTACGAAACACCTGCTAGCGCCGGTCCAAGCGAAACACTTCTTAAAAAACACGAGGAAGAAAGACAAGCAGCCGCGCAACAACCTGTTCCTGAAGTTAAGAAACCAGAACCAGTTATAGAACCAGAAAAACCAAAAGAAACTGTTAGTTTATTTGATGATGATTCTGTGGCATCCGACGAAAATGTTATTTATATAAATGGTACTGAAGTTGATGACCACTATGAAATAGATGAAAAAACTATGGTTGATATCATGGTCATTAGTAAAAAAGATATTAAGAACAACTTGTTAGAAAACTGGAAAAACCTTAAAAGGTTAACAGCACATCCTAAGTTAGGAAAAATAGCAACTATGTTAGTTGATGGACACCCATTAGTAGTATCTAACAAAGTTATGGTTCTTGAATATCAATCTGATAATGTCGTTGAGAAGATGAATTTGATTTATAATCAAAAAGACATTCAAAATGTTATCAGAACAGTATTTGGTAAGAAGATGTTCGTCTATGCAGTTAATAGAAAAGGTTCCATCGACTTACAACAAAAATTTATGAACTTATTACAACTCAGTAGGCTTCCAAAAGCTGACACAGTTGAAATTGAATTTATTGGAGATTAGTTTTATGAACATGCAACAAATGATGATTCAAGCTCAAAAAATGCAAAGAGAATTAAAGAAAGCAATGGATGAGCTTGCAAAGCAAGAATTCTCAGTTAACAAGAGCGGAGCAGTCACAGTCACAATGATGGGTGATGGTTCCCTTAAATCAATTGAAATTGATGATGATGCTTTTGAAAAAGACAACAAAGAAATGATTCAAGACTTAATCGTTATGGGAGTTCAAGAACTCACAGAAAAGATTGAAGAAGCAAAAGCAGACGTCAACGAAAGAATTACAGGATCACGTTCTGGATTTGGTGGTTTCTAATGGATTTAAAAGCATTAGTTAGACTTCAAGAATCTTTAGCTAAGCTCCCAAGCATTGGTAAGAAAAGTGCTGAGAGAATGGCTTTTGCCATGCTCGAAATGGAAGATGAAGATTTGAACGAATTTGCTGATGCAATTAAAGAATTGAAAACCAAAATTCATTTATGCCCAATCTGTGGGAACATCACCGAAGATGATGAATGCTACATCTGCAAAGATGAATCTAGAGATAGAGAAACCATTCTTGTGGTCTCGTCTCCAAAGGATGTTATTGCATTCGAAAACGCTGAAGGATACCGCGGATTATATCACGTATTAGGTGGAACAATTTCTATTTCCAAAGGAAAAGGAATTGAAGACCTCAATATTGCCTCATTAATTAAACGTGTTGAGGAAGATAATATCAAAGAAGTTATTATCGCCACAAACCCAACAGTTGATGGTGAAACAACCGCTTTATATTTAGCAAAACTATTAGACAACAAAGGCGCCAACGTCACTCGTTTAGCTTATGGATTACCAATGGGTGGAAACCTTGATTATGCCGATGCATTAACATTAGCAAAAGCTATCGAAGGAAGACGTAAAATCTAGGAGGAACTTTATGTTTATTACTTTAGAAGGACCAGAAGGTTCAGGAAAAACTACTGCCGTTGAAGCAGCTGTTAAAAAGCTTGAAGAAATGGGCTATCAAATTGTTCGTACCAGAGAACCAGGAGGAACACCAATTTCTGAACAAATTCGTAATGTTATCTTAGATAAAGGTAACACAGCGATGGATGGAAGAACTGAAGCACTCCTTTACGCTGCAAGCAGAAGACAACACCTTGTAGAAAAGGTTTGGCCTGCTTTAAAAGAAGGCAAAATTGTCATTTGTGATCGTTATTTAGATAGTTCTTTAGCATACCAAGGTGGTGCTAGAGGTTTAGGTATCGAAGAAGTATTAAACATTAATCTCTTTGCTACAGAAAACACCTGGCCTGATTTAACTCTATTATTCGATATTAAACCAGAGATTGGTTTAGCAAGAATTAATGCGAATGCGAATAGAGAAGTTAATCGTTTAGATTTAGAAAAAATTGAATTCCATAATAAGGTTAGAGAATCATTTCTTGCTTTAGCAAAAAGATTCCCAGACCGTTACGTCATTATTGATGCAAGCTTAAGTCGTGATGAAGTAGCAAAAGCAACCATGGAGGCTATTTTGTCCCGCTTATGCAAGTAGCAAAATACTTAGAGACAAAACAACCAATTATATATCGTACTTTTGTGCGTTCTTTACAGAACCACCATTTATCTCATGCTTATTTAATTAGCGGAAATCCAGGTACTCCACTATTACAAGTTGCTAAGTTTTTAGCAAAATCAATACTTTGTGATAATCCAGATCCATTAGCGTGTAATAACTGTATTACTTGCTTACGTGTGGACGATGAGAATTATCCAGATTTTATTGTTCTTGATGGATCAGCCAAAACCATCAAAAAAGAAGAAGTTGGAAATATAGAGGAACAATTTGAAAAAACTGCCTTTGAATCAAAAGGCATTATGATTTATATCATTCACCTTGTTGAAAACATGGGTGTAGAAGCAATCAATAGTATATTGAAGTTCTTAGAAGAACCTGGAAGCGAGATTTATGCGTTCTTAACAACCAACAATGAGAACAATGTTTTGCCAACAATTATTTCACGTTGCCAATTATTAAGATTGAAACTTGTTAATAGACAAGAAGTAATTGAAGATGCAATTAGTTTAAATGTTCCACAAGAAGATGCTGAATTACTCTCATACTTCTATGATGATGGCGAACTTATTTACGATATCGTAAATGATAAAGAAAAAGTTGATGATTACAAAGATGCGAAAGATGCATTTGTGGACTTCTTAGAAGCCTTGAAAAAAGACGATAAAAGAGAAGCAATTTATTATGCACAGACATCAATCATCCCATTAGTTAAAACTAAAGAGAGCGCAAGATTCTTCCTTGATATGTTAGTAGAAGGTTTCGAAGACATTCTTAATATTCAACAAGGAAAATCGCCAATCTTAAAAAGTTATGATACAATTCTTAAAGAACTTTCCGATAAACTCGCACATGTTGACGAAAGTTTGATTGAAATTTTAAAAGATAGAAATTTAATAA
>JAEEGH010002593.1_pt1 | contig 48608 bp, 43 predicted proteins | sample 9134181 | NCBI WGS metagenome assembly JAEEGH01 (sample SAMN16246544, study PRJNA631951) | gut metagenome | biome: gut microbiome; feature: rumen; material: DP-attached | host: Bos | place: Iran: Karaj | collected 2018-10
TACATACCGAAATACTTCTTCACTCACGCGGCGTCGCTGCATCAGAGTTTCCTCCATTGTGCAATATCCCCCACTGCTGCCTCCCGTAGGAGTTTGGGCCGTGTCTCAGTCCCAATGTGGCCGTCCGCCCTCTCAGGCCGGCTACAGATCGTCGCTTTGGTAGGCCGTTACCCTGCCAACTGGCTAATCTGACGCGGGCCCATCTCATACCACCGGAGTTTTTCACACTGTATCATGCGATACCGTGCGCTTATGCGGTATTAACAGTCGTTTCCAGCTGTTATCCCCCAGTATGAGGCAGGTTGCCCACGCGTTACTCACCCGTCCGCCACTAAGAATTTACAAGAATCTGCCGAAGCTTCATCAGCGTAAATTCTCCGTTCGACTTGCATGTGTTAGGCACGCCGCCAGCGTTCATCCTGAGCCAGGATCGAACTCTCACGTTTAAAAGTTTAATCCGGCTAAGAACTTAAGCTTGGCTTTTCGTTCTGTCCGTTAATTTACATTTTTCTGAATTATTCTCTTTGGAATCTTTCAGGGTTGCATTACTGTTTATTTGTCAAAGTGCTTTGTTGTTGCTGTCCTCAGCGACAGCTTACTTAGAATATCACAGGCCTATAGCCGTGTCAATAACTTTTTTTAAATTTTTTTATTATTTTACAAAACTTTTTTAAAATAGCCCTTTAATTTTCCCAAAAAGCCCTAACCATGCGGCTTGGAGCACTGTCAATAGTTTTATACCTGTAATATACTCAACCAGATATAAAATCGCTATCGCTTCGATTACTCCGAGTACGGCTCCGAGAATTCTGTTAAAGCTCCCAAGCACCGGAACTTCCTTCATCTTTCTCAGGCTTTCTCCGATACCGGTCATAACCCTGTATACAACAAATGCCACTATCAGATATCCGATCTTTGGAATTATTCCTCCAAAGCTCTTATCAAGGACATTTTCTGTTATACCCATAATGAAATACACAGATGCAAATGTTGCCAAAACAGCAATTAAGCCTGCTGCTTCCGCAACCAGGCCAACATTTGCTCCATATGATATTCTCCATAAAATAATACAGATCACCGCGATCGTGATCACAATCTGCGAAATATCTATGCTCATAAAAACCTCTGTCTGTGCTTTCTTTTTTAACACAACGATATCATTTTCACTTAAGCACCAATGTATCAATACTTTCTCTTGTTGCCAAAATAAAGTTACTCTTTGATCCTGTGGGTATCATTGTCCTTACAGGCTCTTCAAATTCCCCTTGATACTTAATTCTTCCGTTCATATCCTTTATCAGATATTCATTTTGATTATAGATAATGATCTGCTTGTTGCTGAAAACAATTTCTGCACTGTCTATGTCAAAATATGTAGTAAGAACGCGATTTCCCGCAGTGTTATACACCTGAAGCCTGTACGCTCCCTTATCGGAAGCTTCGGCAAACACAAGGCCCACGTATGAATCGTTGTATCTCACCGACCTTATCTCATCATCTTCTATCACTTCTTCTGCCTGTTTCTCAGGTTTCTGCGCGCCCGAATAAAACATGATCTTATCGGTCGAAACAGAAAAAGCCTTATCGGCGCTCATAAACTGAACGAACGGTGCAACCGAGTTATCATAGTTATATGAGCTGACAAGGTGCTCAGAAACATTTTTTCCGACATCTCCAAAATTATAAAAAGCAACTTTTGTCATTACTCTTCCGTTTTCAGGGCCAAGATAAGACACGCACAGAAGCTGTCCGTTCGGAGATAAGCTTATTTTCTGAGGGTATCCGTATCCCTTCATTGTCGTTTTGAATCTTGCAAGTTCTTCTCCCTGGGCACTGTAAAGATATATCCATGCAACATCTTCTCCATCGAGAACTGCAGCAACAACGCCTTGCGATGATACACAAAAATCTCTTACAGGCATATTGGTATCTACTTTTCCAAGCAGCCCATTAATATCGCATACATAGATTTCATGGCCGTTGTCATCGCCTATAGCTATAGAATTCATACACGTTCTGGCTTTGGGATTCTGCATCTGATAGGGCTGTGTCCATAGTGCTTTTCCTGCCGAGTCGTAGCAGCTTACTCCGTCTTTACTGCACCTCACCATATGTCCGCCGAGGCTTACAATCCTTGTGTCATCTTCAATGGATATCGGCACTCCTTTTACAGTTATAGCCTCAGAATATACCTTGTCACGCCAGCTTATATAAACAACCGAGACAAGAACCGTGCACGATACGGCAATAACCACCGCCCTTATAAAAACTTTGAGTTTGTGGCTCCTGATCTTTTCCTTGTAAGAGGTCTGCCTGCCGGATGCACCGCTCTTTTTTTTGCTATTCAATTTACCGGCATATGCACTAAAATCACGTACTTCCGCCAAGACAAACCTCCATAATATCAGTTTTTCCGCCGGATCACCGATTTCATCAATGATTCACTAAATCTTTGCTTTATACAAACTGATAGATTGTTGTTGTATCATAAACTTTATCAGGGCCAAAAACAGGCTTGGGGAAGCCTTCCTGATTGATAGAGTTAGGGTAAAACTGTGTTTCAAGGCATACACCCTCTCTGCTCTTGTAGTTCACTCCACCCTTGCAGTTTTCTCCGCTAAGGAAGTTTCCGGCATAAAGCTGAACTCCCGGAAGATCTGTAAAGCATTTCATTGTTATTCCTGTTTTAGGCGATGAAAGAACCGCGATCTCTTTAATGGATCCATCGGCATCATCGACAACATAGTTGTGATCGTATCCACCTACAGCCTTGAGCTGAGCATTGTCTGCCTCAATATCTTTTCCGATTGTCTTTTCCGCAAGGAAATCAAAAGGAGTTCCGGCAACATCCGCTATCTCACCTGTAGGAATAGCTGCAGAATCAATTACAGGTGTATAGTGTGACGCATTGAGCTTGAGCGTATGATCAAGGATAGATCCCGAATTCTGACCGCCAAGGTTAAAATATGCGTGGTTTGTCATATTGATAAGTGTATTGGCATCACTTGTTGCATTGTAATGAATAGACAATGAATTGTCCTCAGAAAGAGAATATGTAACCTCAAAAATTCTGTTTCCTGCAAATCCAAGATCGCCGTCTGCAGCTTTAAGAGTAAACTTAACGCAGTCATCACCTTCTACGGCGTCCCATACTCTCTTGTGGAATCCGTTATCCATATCGGTGTGAAGATTGTTGGGTCCGTCATTAACAGGAAGAGAGAACTCTTTTCCGTCAATCTTGTACTTCGCTTCACAGATTCTGTTCGCTGTAGGTCCTACTGTTGAACCAAGGAAGCATGAATTCTCGAGATATCCCGCGATATCATCGTATCCAAGGACCACATCGACAAGCTTACCATCTTTATAGGGTACAAAAATATTCTTGATAGTAACTCCGAAGTTGATAACAACAACCTCAACATTGTTCTTGTTTGAGATATGATATTCAAACACCTGCTCCTTATTTGGTGTTTCTCCAAATAACACTTTTTTTACTGCCATTTTTTACATTACCTCCATAATTTGTGAACCTTACAGTTCTGTTCTACCTTCCAAAGCCCTGAGCAAAGTAACTTCATCAATATATTCCAAGTCGCCGCCCACAGGAACACCGCTGGCTATTCTCGTAACCTTGATTCCCGTCGGCTTTATAAGCTTACTTATATACATTGCTGTTGTTTCACCTTCAAGACTTGAATTGGTCGCTACAATAACTTCCTCAACATCTTCTGTCTGAAGCCGCTGCATCAGCTCAGCCAGTCTTATATCCCCCGGACCAATTCCCAACATCGGAGAGATTGCACCATGCAAAACATGGTACACCCCTTCGTACTTCCCGGTTTTCTCATATGCAGCCAGATCTCTGGCATTTTCCACAACCATAATAATCTTGTGATTTCTGTTCTGATTGCCGCATATAGGGCAGATATCTTCATCGGTAAGCGTACAGCACACTTTGCAGTAGTGTACATTTTCTCTCGCATTTGTTATTGAATCGGCAAGCTTTTTTACTCTGTCCTTAGGAAGATTGATTATATAAAAAGCAAGCCTCTGCGCCGATTTTCCGCCTATTCCCGGCAGGGAAGCAAGTTCATCTATCAGCCGATTAATATGTCCGCTGTAAAGATCCATCAGAAAGGAAATCCTCCGCCTAATCCGCCTGTCATTTTGCCAATCATGGCTCCGCTTGCTTCATCAGCCTGCTTCATAGCCTCGTTGACTGCGGCAACTATCATATCCTGAAGCATCTCGACATCATCGGGATCGACCGCATCAGGCGATATAACTACGCTCTTCAAAGTTTTGTTTCCGAAAACAGTTGCCTCTACAGCACCGCCACCGGACTTTGCAGTGAACTCTTTGCTCTCAAGTTCCTTCTGACTTTCCTCCATCTGGCGCTGCATTCTCTGCGCCTGTTTCATAAGATTGTTCATGTTTCCGGGCATTCCGCCTCCGGGGAAACCGCCTCTTTTAGCCATTTCTAGTTCTCCTTTTCATCATCTTCCATAACTATATCAAAATTTATAGCCTGCAGATTAACATAATTTTCTTCAAAAGTCTGCTGTGGCTCAACATAGCGCGTCTCAAATGCCACATGCTTGCCGATAGAATTATCAAGAATATTTTGAAGATCCTCAGCCGACTGTCCCGAAGAATATTTATCGGCGAGTTGCTTGTTGTCAAAAACAATCTGCAATGTGTCATTGTTTCCAAGACTGAGCTTTGCCCTCTGCAGATATGTCTTCATGGGATTCTCCATTCCCGCGATAACTCTGGGCCAGTTCGTGACTATTCGCTTTATATCGTCGGGGACAGCCCTATCCAGCACCTTTTTCTCTTTTACAATATTGGTATTTCCCGCTCCGGATACAGAACTTGCCGCAACAGCTATCTGTCCGCCCTGAATCCCCTTCAAAAGCTTTGTGTTCTCTTCATCATGCTTTTCAAGGAGCCTTAACCTGTCCTCAAGAGAATCCTGCCCCGGCTCCATCTGCGGTTTACACATCTTGATAAGCGTTATCTCTATCAGCACTCTCTTCTGCGTAGCAAATCTAAGCTGAGAAGAAAGTTCCGAAAAAATCCTGATATATCTGAGAAGGACATCTACATCAACACCCTCAGCCTGCTCCTTCAAGACCTTGAGGTTGTCGGTTGATATGTCAACAACATCTTCCATCTGATCCGAAGCCTGGATAAGCATGAGATTACGCAGATACCACACAAAATCATTAACAAACTGCGAAAGCTCTCTTCCCTGGACAACAACATCTGCCAATATCTTAAGCGCTTCATCCGCGTTCTGACTGTATATTGCGGAAAAGAGCTTGCTAAACACTTCCGTATCCACCGCCCCGAGCACATTAAGAACCTTGTCGTAGGTAAGCTCCTCGCCATAATTAAACGCAACGCACTGATCCAAAAGACTCAGCGAATCTCTCATTGAACCGTCCGCCGTCTTTGCAATATATCTGAGCGCCCGCTCTTCAACGGTGATTCCTTCCGAATCCACAACTTCTTTAAGACGTTGCTCGATGTTATCCACAGTTATCCTGTGGAAATCATATCTCTGACACCTCGAAAGGATTGTGATGGGAATCTTGTGAACTTCCGTTGTCGCCAAAATAAACATAACATATGAAGGAGGTTCCTCAAGTGTCTTAAGAAGCGCATTAAAAGCGCCCGTAGATAACATGTGTACCTCGTCTATGATGTATACTTTGCGTTTTCCCTTTGTGGGCGAATAAGAAACTTCATCAATGATCTCTCTTACGTTATCAACACCGTTATTTGATGCGGCGTCGATCTCGATCACATTCATGCTGTTTCCCGCAGCAATCTCCCTGCACATCTCACACTCACCGCAAGGGCTTCCGTCTATCGGATTTTCACAATTAACGGCTTTTGCCAGAATCTTGGCAACAGAAGTCTTACCTGTTCCGCGTGTTCCGCAAAACAGGTAAGCGTGTCCGACTCTGTCAGATCTGATCTGATTCTTCAGCGTGGTTACAATATGATCCTGTCCCTTTACATCTTCAAAAACAGGAGGTCTGAATTTTCTATATAGTGCAACATAACTCATCTAAAATAATTGCTCCAAACAAAACTTTTATTAAATTCTCAATCTCCGAAGCAAACGCCCAAAGCCTTTGCCTCTTTGATTATTCCGGCATCAGGAGAAACAGATTTAAGCTTGCCCGCTATCTCCTTAAGCGGAACTTTAACTATTTCTCTGTTCTTATAAGCCACCATATATCCGTACTGCCTCTTAAGCACAAGCCATCCCGCTTCCGCTCCGAGTCTTGAAGCAAACACTCTGTCATACGGATCGGGTGCTCCGCCTCTCTGCATATGTCCGGGAACGGTAACTCTTACTTCATGCCCTGTCTTTTTCTGAATTGCTTCTGCAATCTCATATGAAACAGAAGGATATTTGCGATTGGCAACCTTCTCTTTATATTCTTTCTTGGAAAGCTTGGCGTCCTTCTTGGAAATCGCGCCTTCCGCAACTGCGATGATCGTAAATCTGCTGCCGTGCTCATCACGCGCTCTTATCGCGTTGCATACCTTGTCTATATCATAAGGAATCTCAGGTATAAGGACAACATCCGCTCCGCCTGCAATTCCCGCATTCAAAGTAAGCCATCCAACCTTATGTCCCATTACTTCAATGATAAATACTCTTCCGTGTGAATCGGCTGTCGTATGAATATTGTCGATAACACCGGTCGCTATATCAACGGCACTCTGGAAGCCGAATGTCATATCCGTTCCCCAAAGATCGTTGTCGATAGTTTTGGGAAGAGACACGATATTAAGTCCTTCCTCGCTCAAAAGATTAGCCGTCTTCTGAGATCCGTTTCCTCCGAGAACCACAAGACAATCCAGCTTTAACTTATAATAGTTCTGCTTCATTGCCTCTACTTTATCAAGTCCGTTCTCATCAGGATCCTTGATCGTCTTAAAAGGAGTTCTCGAACTTCCGAGTATTGTACCTCCTTTTGTAAGTATGCCCGAAAAATCTCTGGAAGTGAGCATACGAAAATCGCTGTAAATAAGCCCTTTGTAGCCATTCAAAAAACCGTAGAACTCAACTTCTTCTCCGCTATTGGCGATGCACTTCACAACACCTCTCATAGCAGCATTCAAAGCCTGACAGTCACCACCGCTTGTCAACATCCCGATTCTCATCATAATGAATAGGCCTCCTCCTATTTTTTATCGCATACTACCGTTAATTATACAAAATAATATTCTCAATGCCAAGTTAATACCGATTGACGAAGCCCTGTTGAATCAGTATAATGTAAAACGTTACGGAGTCGTATCAAAGTGGTCGTAATGAGGCGCACTCGAAATGCGTTTGTCCTTTTTGGGCACGAGGGTTCGAATCCCTCCGACTCCGCTATATAAAATTGAAAAATGCTGTTTTAAGCAGTATTATCTTTTAACCATTCAAAAAATGAGAGACCTTGCAAAAACTGCAAGGTCTCTCATTTCTATTATGGCAAAAGCACATATCCCACTATACATTCATGCGGACTACTTAAGGAATGCATCGGGAATGTACAATTTAACTGAATTTGAATAGATAACAAAAAGTATTATCAGGAACATCAATATTACTGCAGAGTAAAGATACAGCATAGCGTTCTTGTTTCTCTTATATTTCTCAAATACAATACCGAATACCATACAGAGCACCACTATTCCAAAGATAAGATAGATGCCGATTCCAAGCATTGCTTTGATCATAGTAAAGAATATTGCAAGTATTATGCAGGGGATCATGAATGCAGACTTGATACCCGCGATCGCAACAGCTTCCTTAAACTCGATATCGATATTCATCGCTCTTCCGGCAGCGTACATAAGAAGTGCAAACACTACCGCAAGAAGTGCCGAGAACAGCATAGCAAGGATAAACGATCCTCCTGCTGAAAATGTATATCCCGACAGATCCATGAAAGGAAATACCTGTTCCTGCATCTCGTTATTGATCTTGCAGATCACAACCGCAACGAAAATTGATGAGAATAAGATCTGAGCCACCATAAAGATAAGCGCAGAAGTAAAATTCTTTCCTGCCGCAAAACTTGCTCCGTTTGTTACAGGCTTGCTGAACAGATCGACAAATCTTGCAAATGCCTCAGACGCATCCTCTTTAATTGCAACAAAATCTATTTCAGGAGCTTTTGCCTTACGCTTTGCTTCGGGCTTTTCAGGCGTTTCAACCTTTGCTTCCTCCTGCTTCTTCTCTTCCTTAACTCCCAAATCGGAAACCATGTTAAACACCGGCTTAACAGGTGCTTTATCCTCAGCCTTTTCCTCTACAGCCTCTACGGTTTCTGCGATTTCTTCAACTTTTTCCTCTGTCTTTTCTTTTACTTCGACTTCTTCCTTAGTCTCCTCTTTCTCTTCCTTTACCGCAGCCTTAACTTTTGTCTTTTTTACAGCCTTCTTTTCAACTTTCTCCTCTGATGCGGTTTCATTTGACTCCATCTCTTCAGCAAATGTTTCTGTCTTTTTTGCGCGGGTGGATTTTCTTCTGGGTTTAACCTTACGCTCCTCCTCGCCAAATTCACCTTTATCCATCAGATCAAAAACTTTTCTTATCTCATTATTGGCTTCACGTTTATTCTGTGCTTGCGCGCATGTACAAAGTTCTCCATCCGCAAGTTCTTTTCCACAATATTCGCACACACCCATCTCTATTACCTCCTGCTATCCAATCCCCCTCTATCGCATGCCTCGAATAAAGTGTCTGATAGCCTGTTTCTAAATTGATAAATATATTTTACTTGATAATTAACAATTCAAGTATATTCATGTTACCATTCTTGTTACCATTACGTCAATATGTAATTGTAATAATCTACGAAAAATAATACCGACCACAGACGAAATCGCCTATAATCGGTATTTTAATAAAATTTATTCTGTTAAAAAGTCGTTATCTTTATTTCTTCCACATATCGCTCAAAAAATACATAAGTGCAGACCATGTATACACCGAATAGTAGTGTCCTCTGTCGTCCAGCCCATTCTTTAACAACTCTTTTGCCTTAGCTTTATCAACAAGAACAAATCCGTCAAAGCACTCCTGCCCTTCTGCTCCCGACTGCGTAAGAGCCGACAGATCGTGACCTTTTAAAACAACTCCGACAAGCGCATTGCTCTCATCCGTCATTCCGGGTGTGCTGAACAAAAGCGGATTGATAACAAATATTTCGTCTTTGGTCTCATCAACAACTATTCCTGTTTCCTCATGGATTTCCCTTATCGCCGTCGTGATCACGGGAGACTTGGCACTCTTATCTTCGGGATCCACAAGCCCAGCGGGAACTCCAAGCAGGAATCGTCCGACAGGATATCTGTATTCATATGAAAGAAGAAGCTTTGGCTCATCGCCGCCTTCAATTATCACAACGCAGCTAACCGCATCGGGAATCATCTTGGCAAATTCTTCCTCATTCTTGACAGAAACAAGCTCCTCAAGCGGCCTTCTTGTCGCATCAAAATAATGTCTGCCCTCTTCATACTGAAGGTCGAAAACCCTGATAAAGCCTTTATCAAGGACTGTTTTAACTTTTTCTTTTGTAATCTTTGGTCCTTCCATAACCCACCTCACATCTGATGTCTTACCACTTTGTATTCATCATTGTCCTGATAATACGGGCAATCCTTGTTGTTTCCGGACATAAGCCTATAATAATCATCTTCGTCCATATTGACCATGCATGTATAACATTCCCAGTCTTCATCATATACATAATTGGCACAAGTATCACAGATCATACGAAATCCTCTCTCATGGGATTAAAGATATCAAGAAGAACACCTTTTTCAAGGCAAACGCAGCCGTGCTCGACGCTATCTGTCTTAAGCATGGTATCTCCGGCTTTGACAATCTTTTTTATCCCATCAATCTCAAATTCAAACTTTCCGCTCACAACATAAGTTATCTGAGTATGCGGATGATGATGAAGCGCACCCACAGCACCCTTCTCAAAAGTATTTTCAACGCACATAAGATCCTTACTGTACGCAAGCACCCTTCTCACTACACCGTTCCCCTGATCCTCAGGCTTAACATCATCATAAAAAACCCATCTATCATCTAACATGAGTATACCTCCAAATTATTTTTATAGAACAAACCTCTATCTCAAGATAACAAAGATAGAGCTATGATTCCATTCTTTTTTTGCTTACGCAATAAAAATAAAAACATATATAAATTGCATACTACTATCTGTCCAATTCTGCCAAAACTTCCAAATTTGCTTTCTCATACGAATTTAAAACATCAGGTTCAAATGATTTTTCTTTGTCAGGGACATACCATAATTGCATTTCAAAATAATTCTGCAACTTATCATCATTAAAAACATATCCATGTCTGGCATATATTTCATTTTTGATAATATGTATCATCAATTTAGGCATTTCTTCAAATTGTTCCTTTGAATACACAACACTATCTGTGGAAAGTAATGGTTCAAAAATCCACGAACCATCCGTAACCATCTGACTTTCTTTATATCCATTTACAAATTCATAATATTCCTTATCATTAACTATATTCTCTCGCTTTTTCTTCTCCTCCATAATCTGCTCCGCAGACCAATAAGATTGATATTTTTCTTCGCTTTCCTCATCAATCTCATGTTGTTTTTCAGCATTCATATTACCTGAGTTCATTCTTTTTAAAGAAAAAGTACCATCTAACGCATATTCACTTCTAACTTCATTGTCTCTATCAATTTTCACAATTACTTCTTCTTGTGAAAGAAGCACTTCTATTGATCCATTATTTCCCCATCCATCATCTGTATAATCAAGCATAACTTTTCCATTCTCTATAACTCCGACTATATTTTCTATAGTAGCCACCCGCTGGCTCTCTGCTTGTTGATAAAAAACATTCCCTTTAAGTTCTCCATTGCTACTTTTTTCAATCGTGAATATCATTCCGCCATTAGCAACAATTTCATCATAAGTTTTTCCATCTGTGCTCCAAATACCCTCACACATAGCATAAGCATCCTGCATATCATTGCTCTTGTGTAATTCATTTTCTGAACAGCCCAGCAAAAATAACAAAAGCACATATCCAAACATCCACGCCTTTTTTCTTGTGATTCTTTGCATGATATCCCCCACCATATATTAAACCAACTGAAACTTCGCAGTTGCAAAACAGCGAAGTTTCAGTAAATAAACAATATAATATCTTTGTTAATACAACGCCATCAGAAATTCATTGCATCAACAAAAGAATCGTCAAAGTCTTCTTTATTGGCGAGCACAACCTCCGTTGCACATTCACTTATCTTATTCAGATTAGATAAAGCTTCCTCTTTTCTTCCGGTAATAATCTCAGAAAGCAGCTTCACTGCGCCTTTTAGTGCACTGTTCCCGATACCCTCCGCACCTTCAGTAAATCCTTCAGGAAAAAGTTTTAGGCTTCGGATTCGCGCATAATTAAGATTCGTTCCAAATCCACCTGCAACATACACCTTGTCAGGAGCATCATCTCCTACAAGTTCTTTAAGTCCTGTGTAGACCGCGCCCTTTGCAAGCTGGATCATTCTTATATCCTGCTGAGTCACAGTCAGTTCAGCGTCGTCCGTAAGGGCAAATCCCCTGTCAAAAAATTCATCTGCAAGAAGTCCGCTTTTATCAACAATCCCATTTCGTACAAGCTCAGAAACAGCCTCCATTATGCCCGTTCCGCACAGTCCTATGGGTGCTTTACCACCTATGGTACTTATTTTCGTAAAAAAGCCGTTGTCGCGGCTACCATTTATATCAACTCTGCATATCGCCCCGGGCACGGACGCAGTTCCGCAGGATATTCCGCCGCCTTCAAATACGGGGCCTGCCGCGGTTGAAGTCACCTTCAGATTCTTTCCGTCAAAAAAAGCCATCTCCCCGTTGGTTCCAAGATCCAAGAGCAGTTCTTTTCTGTTATCTTTATTTATAATTTCCGAACAGTAAATTCCTGAAACGATATCCGCTCCGACAAATGCAGATATTCCGGGCATTGTCACAAGCTTTGTCCCAAACATCTCAGTTTCATATACGCAGTTATCAACCGGCTTATACGGATATTTTCCGAGTCCCTCGATATCAAGGCCTCTGAAAATATGAAGCATCGTGGTATTCCCCGTAACAACTATCGCGGCCAAATCTCCAGAAGCTCTTTTATCAAGTTTTTCAATCAATGCTGAAATATCATCAAGCACCAACTCTCTGAGTTCATCAAGCTTTTCCTTGTTTCCCACACTACCTAAGCCGGACGCATACGCAATCCTCGATATAACATCCGCGCCGACACGCCTCTGATGATTTATACCGCCTGCCGTATCTATTATTTCTTTTTCCCCGTCAAGCGACACTCCCACAAGCGCCGCAGCGATCGTAGTCGTACCGATATCAACAGCGATCCCGTATCTGTCATATTTTTTCTCGGAAAAAGAGCTCTTTGCGGTCTCTGCAACAATATCCTCTTCGGAAGATTCCACGCCATCTATACGCACCTTGCAATCCGCTTCAAGGCTGCACCTGCACAAAAGCCTTACGCCCTGTGCAATTTCTTTTTCACTCAAAAAACTCTTATCGAATGTATTCGGAGAAGGCGCGCCCTCTATGAATCGAACTTTACACTTTCCGCACCTTCCCACTCCGCCGCACGGATAAGATGCCTCAAGAGCCACATCTGCAAGAAGCCCTTTTAACTGCTTCCCTTTAAGGGTTTCAAGCGTAACATTATTATTTTTGTATTCAATGCTGACCTTGATTTTCTTCACTCTTACCACCGCGCAAACTGTTTTTTATACTTTAGAGTATCATAACATTATTTTCCCGATATTATAGTTTTTTAAGATTAAATGTGCGAAAATATTACTTGAAAACTCACAAAAAATCTAAAATAAACAGAGCTTTTTTCCACATATACTCTGGATTTTAGTTATGAAAGGAGACAGTTATGGGGCTTATTCAAGCAGCAATGGCAGCCGGAGGCAGCGTACTCGCCGATCAGTGGAGAGAGTATTTTTACTGCCCTTCATTACCTAATGACATACTACTTACAAAAGGTGAAAAAAAAGCCGGTCGCGGCTCTAATAAAAAAGGATCCGACAACGTGATATCAGACGGATCCATCATAGCAATCAACGAAGGTCAGTGCATGATCCTTGTGGATCAGGGGCAGATTACGGAAGTCTGCGCCGACACAGGTGAATTTGTATATGACGTTTCAAGCGAACCTTCTGTTTTTTACGGCGATCTGAGCGAATCGATCATAAACAGTTTCAAGGAATTCGGCAAAAGAGTCGGCTTTGGCGGAACCGCCCCCAAAGATCAGCGCGTTTACTTTGTAAATAAAAAGGAAATTCTCGGAAATAAATACGGCACGGTTAATCCCGTTCCCTTCCGCGTAGTTGACACAAATATCGGTCTTGATATGGATGTAAGCATCAAATGCCACGGAGAATACAGCTACAAAATTATCGATCCCGTTCTTTTCTACAAGAACATCTGCGGCAACGTAGAGGGATCTTTCAGTAGAGAAAAGATAGAGTCTCAGCTTAAGAGCGAACTTCTGACAGCACTTCAGCCCGCATTTGCCAAAATTTCAGAGTTGGGCATCAGATACAGCGCACTTCCCGGTCACACTACCGAGATTGCAAATGCCCTGAACGAAGTTCTCTCTGATAAGTGGGCGGGATTCTATGGAATCACTATTACCAGTTTTGGAATCAGCTCTGTAACAGCCAATGAAGAAGACGAAAAGACAATAAAAGAGCTTCAGCGTGCGGGAGCACTCAGAAATCCCAACATGGCTGCTGCCACTATCGCAAGCGCGCAGGCTCAGGCTATGCAGGATGCTGCAAAGAATACCGCAACAGGCCCCATGATGGCATTCGCGGGAATGAATATGGCTCAGCAGGCAGGCGGACTGAACGCAAACCAGCTCTTTGCTATGGGAGCACAGCAACAGCAAGCACAACAAGCTCAGCCCGTACAGAACCAAGCTGCCGCAGAATCATGGACGTGTTCCTGCGGTTCTGTGAATACAGGTAACTTTTGTCCAAACTGCGGTTCCAAAAAACCCGCAGCAACATGGACATGTTCTTGCGGAACAGTAAACGACGGAAACTTCTGCACAAGTTGCGGTTCACCGAGACGCTAATCTATCGAGGATAATATGGCTTTACAAGAATACGAATGCCCCGCCTGTGGCGGGGCTATGGAATTTAATCCCAAAACCCAGAAGCTGAAATGCCCGTATTGTGATTCTGAATTTGATGTAAAAGACTATGTGGCAAACCACAACTCAAACAGCACCGGGACTGCCGCGGAAAGCACATCCGAAAACGGCGGGGAAAGCGAACCGCTTTTTATCTATACGTGCGGATCATGCGGCGGAGAGATCATCACAACAGACTCACTCGGATCCACAAAGTGTCCCTTCTGTAGCAATAACGTTGTTGTAAAAGAGAAATTTACCGGCGAATTTAAACCGGACTACATAATTCCTTTTGCAAAGACCAAAGAGGACGCCGTTAGCACCTATAAAAGCTATGTGGCTGCAAGAAAACTTATACCGCCGGTCTTTGCAGAGCAGAATCACATAGATGAGATACGTGGAATTTATGTGCCTTTCTGGCTCTACGATGCCACCGAACATTTCAGCGGCGAATATAAAGCAACAAAGCATAGAAGGTGGTCAGATTCAAGATACTATTACACCGAGACCAAGTATTACAGCGTGCTTCGTGAAGGTACCGAAAGTTTCAATCAGGTGCCCGTTGATGCTTCAAAGGAAATGCCCGACGATCTCATGGATTCCCTTGAACCGTTTGACAGAAGCAAGATGATTTCATTTAACATGGGCTATCTCGCAGGATTTCTGGCAAACAAATACAATGTCAGTTCCGAGGAATCAATCTCAAGAGCACTGTCGCGAATGGAAAATACGACTACTTTTGACTTCCGGCAGACAATTTCGGGATATGACTCGTTAACGCCTGTGAATGTTTCGTGCAATACAGTTAAATCCTCTCACAAATATGCCCTTTATCCGGTGTATATACTTAACACAAGCTGGAACGACAAAAACTATCTTTTTGCCATGAACGGACAGACAGGTAAATTTGTAGGAAAGCTTCCTTTCAGCTTCAAACAGGCTTTGAAATACTATATACCGTTCGCACTGGGATTCACTGCAATTGCTTATATTGCACTGTTCTTTTTTATGTAACTTCGCTATACCAAAGGGTTATTACAATAAAACAATATGAAAAAAATACTTTCAACAAATAAACATATACATATATTGGGGCTTATCTCCGCGATTTTCATCTTTCTTTTTACAAGCCTTATAACTTACGCAGATCAATCGCCTCTTTGGGACGATTACACGGTTCCCGCTACAAGACAAAAAGAAAGACTTCTGGATGAAGCAGAACTTTTAAGCTCATCCGAACAGGCTGAAATACTGGGTAGGCTTAACGAAATCAGCGAAAAACAGCGCTGCAACGTAGTCATCCTCACCGTCAATTCACACCCCGGAAGCATCGAGGCTTTTGCTGACGATTACTTTGATTACAACGGCTTCGGCGCTGATTTTAACGACACGGGAGTTCTGTTTGTCCTTTCAATGGAGACAAGGGAATGGGCAATAAGCACAGCCGGTGACGGAATCCCTGCTTTCACCGACTACGGGCAGGAAGAAATGACCGACGAAATGCTGCCCTATCTAAAGGATGGCAATTATTTCGGCGCATTCGAAGTTTATATCGATACAGCCGACCGGTACCTTGATCAGTTTCACGCAGGAACTCCGTATGATATCGAAAGCAGCTCAAGAACTGCATATGATTCCGAAAGCAACTATGATCCTAAGAGTCACATCTTTCTGAGCATCATAATAGGACTTGCTACCGCGATCATACCTATCGCTGTTATGGCAGCCAAGCTAAACACCGTTCATATCAACAACAGCGCCTCGGAATACCGCACCCATGACGGAATTCATATGAATATCCACACCGATACATTCCTTACAAGCCATGTCTCAAGAACAAGAAAATCCGAAAATAACGGTTCAAGAAGCCATTCGGGAGGTGGAAGTTCTTTTCACACATCAAGTTCCGGTCACTCTCACGGAGGCAGTCACGGTCACTTCTGATATAATTTGTATATTTATTTTTTATCATTTCTTTATTAACTGTTTTATGTAAATAAAACCTTCTTTGAGCTATACTAGATATAAGGTCAAAGGAGGCTTTTTTTGAAAAACTATGCAAAGATGCAAGCAGCCATTTTGGGCATATTGGCTATAGTCATAATGACTTCTTCCATCTTATTTCTTGGATCTGCGAAACTTAATACCCCTCCTAAAAAAGATATTGTTCAGTTGGACTCCGGCTGGACTATTTCGCATGGAAAAAAGACTTATACTGTAGATTCTCTTCAAGATGCAAATCTTGGCATGGTAAACAATAAAGAAATTGTTATTTTGGAAAGCACTCTCCCTAACTCCGAGATTTATCCCGCATCAATCCAATTCCGTTCCATTCTTGCCACAGTTGATGTATATGTAGACAATGACCTTATCTATACATATGGTCATCTTATTGCCGATGATAAAAAAATGGTTCCCAAGATGCAGAACTTTATTTCTCTCCCTACAGGCTACTCCGGAAAAAAATTAAAAATCGTGATGGTATCCTGTGAAGATGAGGCCTTCTCAGGCTTTTCAGACATATACTTCGGCACATTCAGCGACATATCAACCTATCTTCTCCAAAAAAACAGACTCTCCCTCATAATAGGAGCCTTTCTTTGTATTTTTGGTTTCATATTGTTAATACTGGCTCCAATCCTTACTTTCTCGGATTTCCATGACTACAGTATTATCTTCAGTGCCCTCACTTCGCTTTCAATGGGCATTTATATTTTGTGTTACAACGATATATTCTGGTTCTTCACAGATCACGCAAGCATTTCCAACTTTTTGGAATATTTCTCTCTTTTCTCTATCCCTGCCGTTAACGCAGGCTTTGTCATGTCCTCCAAACAGACCAAACACCTGCTGCTTTGCAAGATCTTTTTGATTGTTGATGTCGGCTTCATTATCGTAACCTCAGCTTTCCATGTTTTAAACATTATCCACATATGCAGATTTATCCTGTGCCTCCACATACTTGCCATTGTGGAAGGTCTCTCTATCATCGGCTCCATTGTAATTACGATTATATCAAGAGCCAAAAGCAGAAAAGAATTTGATACAAGGATATATTCCACAGATCTGCTCATTGTCGGATTCATCCTTTTGCTCGGCTGTTCAATAATAGATATCATCAAGTTTAATGTCCTTAAATACCTTAAGATGGGCGAAGTCAATGCAACAATAAGCTTCATGACGATAGGCTCCTTTTTCTTCATGCTCTGCCTTTTGATCAACTACTTCTATCATTGTATTGAATATATCAACGAATCAACAATTCAAAGCCAGCTTGAAGGTCTTGCATACACAGACTCTCTGACCAGGCTTTCAAACAGGGCCAAGTGCGAACTTTCACTTGCAAACACAAAAGGCCGCTACACAATAATCAGTATCGATCTTGATTATCTGAAATATACAAACGATAACTATGGGCATTCCGCAGGCGATACCTTGCTTAGCGGCTTTGCAACCATGTTAAAGAGCAGTTTCATAGATGCTTCGCTTGTCGGAAGAATGGGAGGCGATGAATTCATTGTTGTGCTTCCCTATATTGATGCATCAAGGAGAGACACCGATCTCGCAATTCTATCGGAACTTATGAATTACAGAAACGGAAAAAACAGCAATATACATTACTCTGCCTCCTGGGGATATGCTGAAAGTCTGGATCCTTCGCTCAACAATCCCTCTGCCCAGCTTGTTTATCTTCTTGCGGATAAGAGAATGTATTCAATGAAAAAGAAACATCACAACGAATCACTCGGCAGATTATACAGTGACCTTATGAAAAGCCAGGTAAGCAAGGAGGTGAGCCCAAGTAATGCGTAAACGAATTTTACCGATCATTGTGCTCAGCAGTCTTACTGCACTCGTAATATTCCTTGCATGCTTTTGGTTTCTCGATATGACTCATGACTATCCTTCCGTTCAGTTCAACTCAAACTGGACCGTAAGAGTAGGAAATGAAGAATATCCTCATGTAAAACTAACAGAGATCAACAGCCTTTTTTCAACCACCCCAAAACGTGGTGACACTGTCATCATGTCGCTTAACATGCCGTTTATTGGGGATATTCCGCTTCCCGCCATTGTATTTAGAACAAATTATTCCACGATCAAATGCTACCTTGACGGAGAACTCATATATGAATACGGAACGGCCAAATATAAAAACAACAGGTTTGTCGGAAGAAGATATCACTTTATAACTCTGCCCAGACACTATAGGCGCAGCTATTTATCTTTTACCCTCACGGCAAGCGAAAAAGACGCCTTTTCATTCTTTGATCCGGTATATTTCGGAAACTATCCGGATCTTTTGACATTCATCATCAGCAATAACCAATTTGTGATTCTTATCGGAATGTTTCTCATTATATTTGGTCTTTTCCTGCTGACACTGAGTCTTCTGTTTGTTACGTACCTGCCGGAATTAAAAATACAGCTTTTTGCATCAATCCTATGTATAAACATAGGATTATATCTCATGTCTTATTCAAACATGCTGTCATTGTTTATAAACAATGATATTGAGACGGAGCTCGAATATATGACACTTTGTCTCTTTGTTCCGCTGTGCTACATAATCCTATACTTTATGAAAGAGATAAAGTTAAAAAAGACAATAATAGTATTATTTATCGCAAGCTTGATAATACCGATTTTTCAGCAGGTGTTATACTATATGTTTTCCATTCACATGAAACGCACCCTGATATTGTTTGACATAAACGCACTTATAATCTACGGTCTGATAGTCTATTGCTTTATCAGAACAATAATAAAAAAGAAAGCCCTCTTTATCGAAGATATGCAGATGGTCGGAATGTTCGTACTATCCACTTCGGGCTTCATCCACCTTATAGGTTATACACTGACAGCAACTCGTATTTTGCCCGCTCAGACAGCAACATTCCCGATAATAGGCCTTGGCGCGATTATCTTTGCCATGTCGCAGCTGGCATATTACCTGCTGTACATCACCAAATCTTTTGCACGAAAAAAAGAACGTGAATCGCTTGTCCACCTTGCCTACGCAGACGGACTGACAGATCTCCCCAACAGAGCAAGCGCGGACAGGACAATGAAAGAGCTCGATAAATCAAAAAACGATTACTGCATCCTCAGTATCGACTTAAACGGACTAAAACCTGTAAATGACAAGCTGGGCCACCCCGAAGGTGATAAATATATTTTGGATTTCTCAAAGATACTCACAGGAACTTTTGAAGAACACGGAATGTGCGCCAGAATTGGCGGAGACGAATTTCTTGTAATAATAAAAGACGCCGGTTCACTCGATATCGATGATCTGATAGGTCGAATGAACAGCGCCCTCGATGTTATGAATGCAATCTATCCGATATATACAAGAAGTGTCGCAGCAGGTTACGCATACAGCCACGAATGCCCCGAAAAAAGTTCGCACGAAGTCTATCTTCTTGCAGACAGACGCATGTATGAAAACAAAAAGATCATGCACGAAAAGCTTGGAATAGATGCCAGATTATGATTCACACAGTTTGGCATTTCTGAGTGTACAATACTGATACTCCCCTTCTTTGTACAGATCAAAAACTCCTTCGACCGTTATCGGATCTGCTTCTTTAGGGTAGTTATCGGGATATTTGTAATCCTCTGTAAGCTCAAATTCAACACCCTGCGAGCAACACGCCGTTGCATCTTTTATGATGCACGCAAAGTAGCGCTTACCCGTATCCTCGGCAATGTATTCGGAATAATTTCCTGTCATCTTGATAGTTTTTCCGACAAAATTCTCCGGATAATACATCATGTTGTAAACGGTTGTATATATCATTGTCGAAGACTGCTTGGTAAGATCGACATAATCGCCTTCTACATCAATCTCCTCTGCGGTATGAAAACTTGATGCAGCCGCAGAACTGTCTGAAGCGCCCAGGATATCATCATAAGAAGCATCTTCATCCTCTTCTTCATATTCGCCGTACTCTGCGATCAAAGATGACATATCACTTGCCGCATTCTGCTCCGCTATCAAATCGTCTATAGTTTTGGCGCCGTTCCCCGGCTTTGATCTCGCCGCGTCAGAATCATCCGCACATCCCGAAGTAATAAGCACGACCAATGTCAATGCCGCTATATATCTCATTTTTTTCATCATGCTTTTCCTCCTGTTCCTTTTCCGATAAAATATGCCACTGCAAAAACAAAAACATCAACCGCTACAATAGTAGATCCGACCGGCGTTCCGGCAAGCATCGATATAAGCATTCCGGCTATTGCGCAAATAACTGATGAGATAGCCGAAAAAATCGTTACGCTCCTGAAATTCTTTAAAATGCTCATCGCTGAAAGCGCAGGGAATATCACAAGTGCCGATATGAGAAGCGAACCTACAAGGTTCATCGAAAGCACTATTATCACCGCAATCATAACTGCAATGATGAAATTATATGCATCCGCTTTTACACCTGTGGCCTTTGCAAAGTCCTCATCAAAAGTAACCGCAAATATCTTGTTATACATAAAAAGAAACAATGCCACAACAATGATCGACAACACCACGCATACCATTACTTCCGACATCGTAAGCGTAAGTATCGACATCGAGCCAAACAATGTGCTGCACACATCTCCCGAGAGATTCGCCGAAGTAGAAAATTTATTTATGATAAGATAACCGAACGCCAGCGCTCCGACTGAGATCATCGCTATCGCGGCATCTCCCTTTATCTTTGCGTTATTCCCGTTTCTTAAAAGAAAAACAGCACAAACAACAGTTATCGGCAATATAATGGCGGTCTGATTTGCAATCTTCAGCACACTTGCGATAGCCATCGCACCAAAAGCCACATGCGATAGTCCGTCACCTATAAATGAATATCTCTTAAGAACAAGTGTCACTCCGAGAAGCGACGACGACAATGCTATAAGTGTTCCGACAATAAATGCATAAACAACAAACGGATATTGAAAATATTCCACTAACTTTTCTATCATGCAAGCTCGCCTCCTTCCATATTTTTCATGAATAACTCAGAGGCATTACTCGATACATACTCTTCTTTGGTGCCAAAAAACAAAGTTTTCCCGATATGAAGTATGTGACTTGCATACTTTACGGAAGCGGCTATGTCATGCGATACCATAATTATCGTAACTCCGCCGTCATTCAGTTCTTTTATAAGTTCATACATCTCATATGTAACTTTGGGATCAAGTCCGGAAACAGGTTCATCCAAAAGCAGCACCTTGGTGGTGGCACAAAGAGCCCTTGCCAGAAGAACTCTTTGCTGCTGCCCACCGGATAATTCCCTGTAACATCTTTTTTTCAGGTCGCTTATTCCCATCCTCTCCATATTCTCACGGGCAAGCTTCCTCTCTTTTTCCGTATAAAAAGGCCTTAGTCCCATACGAGACTGACATCCCGAAAGAACAATCTCAAATACGGATGCCGGAAAATCCCTTTGAACAACCGTCTGCTGAGGCAGATAGCCGATCTCATTCTTTTTTAGCCCATCGCCGAACAGAATCTGTCCTCCAACAGGTGCCTGCAATCCCAGCATTGTCTTCATAAGAGTCGTCTTACCCGAACCGTTTTCTCCGACAATGCACAGATAGTTTCCTTTTTCAACTTTGAAATTCAAATTATCAACAACCACAGTCCTATCGTATCCAAGCGACAAATTCTGTGCGGAAATGAACGACATTATAATACCTCCTGCCTTATTTGAGCGCTTCCTTAAGCACTTCAAGATTTCCTTCCATTACAGAAATATAAGTTACTCCCTTTGCCACATCATCGGAAGTTGTCGACTGCAAAGAATCCATTGTAAGGATGTTCTGGTCTTTTTTAGCTGTACTCTGCTTTACAGTATCGGCAATCTTCTTATCCTTGCCTTCGATGGTAAGGATTGAGCCAAGTCCGAGTTCGTCCACTTTCTTTGAAAGGAATGTTATTGTTTCAAAACTTGCTTCAGTCTCTGCTGAGCAACCTACAAATGCTGCATAATAATCAAGTCCGTAATCATCAACAAGGTAACGGAACGGGAAACGGTCTGCAAAAAGAATTGTCTTTTTGCTGCCTGACTTAACCGCATTCTCGTATTCTGCGTCAAGAGCTTCAAGCTTTGCGATGTAGTCGTTTGTATTCTTCTCGTAAACATCTTTGTTGGCTTCATCGACAGAAACCATTCCGTCTTTTAAAGCACTGCAAAGTTTTTCCGCATTCTTAAGTGAAAGCCATACGTGCTCGTCGTACTCTACTTCTTCGCCTTCCTCATGCTCGTGCTCTTCACCTTCTTCGTGCTCTTCGCCCTCTTCATGTTCGTCCTCGGCCTCCATGCCTTCAACGACCTCTTCTTCCTTGATATCATCGCCAAGTACGTCAAGAAGATTGATAACTACCATATCCTTATTTGTTGCTTCCTTAAGTGCATCATCTACCCATTCATCTGACTCTCCGCCAACATATACGAACATGTCACAGGTTGAGATCTTAGCGATATCTTCTGCTGTAGGCTGGTAGCTGTGAAGATCCACACCACTGTCAAGAAGCATTGTTATCTCTGCATTTGCGGGATTCTCTCCTGCAATATTCTTAACCCAGTCATACTCAGGGAAAATAGTTGTCACAATGCTGATATCACTGTCTCCTGCTGCCTCAGATACCGCTTCCGAAGCGTTTCCTGCAGGCGATCCTGCAGCTGATGTTCCTGCGGCTGATGCATCCTGTGCATTTCCATTTCCGCATGCGCAAATAATGCTGCTTGCCATTACGGCTGCAACCAATACTGAAATATATTTCTTCATAATATTCCTCTTTCTTATTCATTTTCTGATTATTGAAAAAAACATGATCATGCAACAGAACTATGTCGCATAAAAAGAGGATCTTCAATTATCGAGACGTACCTTGAAGCTTACAAGTGTAGGATGAGAAATATTCTCATTTTCTTTAGGCAAAATAATCGAGACGATCATTACCGCAACTACACTTATAGCGAGATGTATAATACCTGTAGAAATCTGATTAAGGAACCGCTCACACCTTGCAATATTGTGACATACAGGGCACTCCGCACCATGACACTCATGATGCTGTTCCTTAGCTATATATATTGTAGAAAAGAGCATGGTAAAACTGAGTGCTACCGCTACAAATACCGCTATCACTCTGCGCAAATTATTATGTTTCTCACCTGCGCCATTACAATTCATGCTTGCTTCTCCTAAAACTTCCTCAAGTTTAGTTCATTGTCCGCAAAAATGTCAAGCCGTATGGCCGGGGGAAGTTTCAGGCGGAGGTTGTGCCTTTAATGAAGGTAGTGATGGGCTATAGGGCAGAGCTTTTCAGTAGTTTCATCCGTTGACATTCAAGGCATAAAAATATAGAACTGTCCATTCTTCGCTCCAAACTCGCGCATAAATGCGCTCAAACAAGTGGAGCGAAAGCAGAATGCACGGTTCTTTATTTTTAGGCTCTTGAATGTTACAACGTATTCAAATACTGAAAAACTCTGCCCTATAGCCGATTATTGCTTCATTTAAAGACATGTACCTGGCACTTAGCCTTTTTATTACTATATATTTACGCTTAATCATTGCAAATATATGGCAGTGACTTATATTTTAATTATAGACAGCAAAATGACTATTTTATTTAGGCCACAGATAAAAAAGTAATTTATGCCAGTGTTATCTGTGAATTTTCGCCTTTTCCCCTATAATTTGCCATGATTTCACAGATAAATTAAGCCCTCATGCTGCTATTATCTGTGTTTCAACGCATTTCATGCCATAAAATCACAGATAAACCGTTTCTTTTCACAAATCTTATCTGTGTCAAATTTTGAAGTAGTCCGTAGAGTGAAGTAGCAGTAGTCCGCTGATAGGCTTACCCGGTATTTGATTAAGGAGAAGAACAATGTCATATACAATGACACATATATTGTTGGTGCGACTGCTCCGGATGAAGTGCATACGAGCCCTAGTGTAGTTGTGTTTGAATGATTATAATATCAAAGGGTAACGTAGTAGGAGACACAGACATAGATGATAGGAGGAATCATGAGCGGAATATTGTACGCAGTCGGAGTAGGTCCCGGAGATCCAGAGCTGCTCACGCTTAAAGCGGTTAAGATAATGGAAAAAGCTGAAGTTATAGCATGTCCTTCAAAGAATAATAAGCCGGGAGTCGCTTATGCTATAGCGGCGCAAACGTGTCCTTTCTTAACTTCTAAGGAGATACTTTCTCTTAATTTCCCGATGAATAAAGAGAATCTGTCAGATGCGCATAAGAGTGCCGCAGAAACTATCATTGCAGAATTGGCAACAGGAAAAGATGTTGCTTTCCTGACTTTGGGAGATCCCTGTTTATATTCAACTTTTTCATATATTACCGAGATGGTAAAAAAAGCCGGTTATGAAACTCAAGTTATAAACGGAATTCCTTCCTTTTGTGCCGCAGCCGCCAAAACAGGCCTGTCTATTGCAGAAGGCGACGACGCCGTACTTATAACAGCAGGTAAATACAAGCCATTTGACGGCACTTTGATAATAATGAAAGCCGGAAGCAAGCTTAAAGAACTTAAGTCTCAGATACAGGGCTGCGAAAAAACAGCATATCTTATCGAAAATTGTGGAATGCAGGATGAAAAAATCTATTCCGGTTTGGATGAAATTCCTGATAAATCCGGATATTTTTCAATCTTGATTGTAAAATAAAGAAAATGAGTTATTACTTTTTTAAAAAAATAAATTTTTTTCATTGGCATGATACTATCGCTGAGCATCAAAAAAATGAAATCATCCCAAAATTGATGCTTCATCCCTCAAATTATATAGTCTGTAAAGCATCAAAAAAAACGGAAAGTACCCGTTTTGATGTTTTGAACATGTACCACAGTCTGCAAAAGCATCAAAGAATATAGATATTTATATTTTTGATGCTTTTAGCTCACTGACATGATTGTAGAGTGAAATTTTAAATTCGTAGAGTGACATGATTTTAAAAAATTTCTAAAATTTGAATATTCATCTAACCCCTCTTATCTTTGTATAGCCCTCTTCTTGGGCTTTTGCCACATTTCGCTTCGGCATCTTTTTGTTTAGCTTATACCCGCCAGCATTAAGAAGCAATTTTTCCCGATCTATGTTTGGGCCGATAAATACTGCTTGGAAGGGTTCTTCTCCACCTGTGATCACGTAAGAATTATCGGCAATATCAAAGTGGAGTGCTTCATCACAAACTTTTACAACGCCTTTGGCACGGGCTATATCGCCGTAGCGCTTACTTAGAAGGTCTTCACAAAAAACAGCAAGTGCACCGACAGAATTAAATTCCGAAAGCTCAAGTGTCATTTGTTCAAAGGCTGACTGATTTCCGGTAGCCCCTGCACCATAATCTCTATCAACTCCGTTACCTATCGCATCACCATTACCACCATCAAAAACAAGATGCGCTTCCTCGTCCGACATAACCTCAGTCCACCAGTCCTCGCTCTTGCCATCTTGGTAAGATTCCGTTATCTTCGCATCGGGATTGATCTCTCTTATCTTCTCCTTGACTTCCTCCAGCTCATCGACGCCAATTCCCTCTGTCTTGGAAAAAATAACATGTCCCGCATTTGCGATCTGATCTTCCATAAGATTCCCGTACTCACGAATATTTGCAAAAAAAGACTTCGCAGCCACTATTACAATAGGACTTACTGGAATAATCTTCTCATAACGGACTTTCTCAAGTCCCGCAAGAATACTGCTTAGTTTTGCAACACCCGATGGTTCTACGATCAGATACTCGGGTGCAATCCCTGTCGACACGGTAAGGATTGAGTATAAAAAAGAATCCTTCTTGCTACAGCAAACGCATCCCTCCATGAACTCCAGAACCTGCATGTCCTTATTATCTGCAGAAGCCGATATTTCGCGGCTGTCCAGATTTATATCTCCAAATTCATTTTCCAATACCGCGGTGTAGCGCTTAGTATGTTTCAATAATTCTTTTATGAATGTAGTTTTCCCGGCTCCCAAAAAACCTGTCACTATCAGTACTTTCATATATTTATCGCCGATGTGTCGGCGTATTCTCCTTCTTAATACATGGATAGCAAGAGCAGTCGCAAATTTATTATCTAAATCTGCGACTGCCATAATTACAATCAGTTCAAAGAACCATCATTCTTTTACAAGCTTAACAACAGGCTTGATAAGGTCTGCCGGCTTATCTTTCATAAGCTGCAATGCCTCGGGTATGTAATCCCATCCTTCAAATACATGTGTTGAAAGCGGGCTTACATCAAGTCTTCCTGAAGATACCAATGCCCCTAGTTTCTCCATACGAAGTCTTCCACCCGGCATAAGTCCTCCACGGATCTGCTTATGTCCCATTCCAACGCCCCAGTCAGTTCTGGGAATGCTGATATAATCGCCGCTTCCGAGATAGTTAACGTTACCGATAAGTCCACCCGGCTTAACCGATTTAACTGCCGATTCGAAAGTATCAACATTACCGCCCGCGATTACTACTCTGTCTACACCTTTTCCTGATGTAAGTTCCATAACCTGATCTTCGATCGATCCGTTTTTATAATTGATAAAGTCGGTTGCCCCGTACTTCTTGGCTGCTTCCACACATTTAGGACGTGTACCTACCGCAATGATCCTCGAAGCACCTCTAAGTGACGCCCCGGCTACACTCATAAGTCCGACAGGTCCGATACCGATAACAAGAACCGTGTCACCAAACTGAACATCAGCAAGCTCTACCCCATGGAATCCTGTTGGAACCATGTCTGAAAGCATGCACGCATCTACTATATTGATGTTTTCAGGCAAATGTGCAAGGTTTCCGTCCGCGTCATTAACGTGGAAAAACTCTGCATCCAAACCATCTTTAAAGTTGGAGAACTTCCATCCTGCAAGCATTCCGCCTGAGTGCATGGAAAATCCGGCCTGAGCCTCAAGCGAACTCCAATCGGGTGTGATAGCGGGCACCAGAACTCTGTCACCGGGCTTAAAGTCCTTAACAAGTTCACCTACTTCCACAACTTCCGCACAACCTTCATGTCCAAGGATCATGTTATGACGATCACCAACAGCACCTTCCCATACTGTATGTACATCTGAAGTACATATTGCAATGGCAAGCGGTTTGCAGATTGCATCGAGCGGTCCACACTTCGGAACGTCTTTTGTAATCCATCCGACCTCACCGATCTTAAGCATTGCAAATCCCTTCATTGTCTTCTGCTCCATAAGATGTTCTCCTCCTTATTTAATTATGCTAAATTTAGTGTTGATACCATCTTATATGAAAAATGCATAAAGCGTCAATTATTAATCGTATTTTTATGTGCATTTTTCCGCATTTTATAAAGACGCGCGCAAAAAAGGGAAGCTCTTTTCACAAAGCTTCCCTAGAATCCATTATGTATTTACAACTTATTGCATCATTTGTTAAGTGCTGCATCCAACACTTCAACGACACTCCTGTATTTCTTATTCGCCTTATCTCTGCCAAATCCTGCATTATGTCCGCCTGCAAGATGCTTTATCATATCCGTCTTAATCTCGATATAGCTGCTGCCTGAATCTGCCGCCTGCTCGGGATCGGACACTTCGGCGGGTAAGTAAATAAACTCCGTCTCATTTACTATGCTCTGAAGCTTCTCCCAATCCTGCTCGGTTATCTGCTGCCTTTCACTTGAAAAACCGCCTTCAGGCAATTTCCCTTCAAAGAGCTCCTTGATCTCAAGATTCTCGGTCTCTTTTATCATATAATGTATCACCGAGCAATCCGATGACACTACGTACATATCGATATCCTGTCCGTCCACGGGGCATACAACATAGCTGACCTTGCTTAGATACAGGTCTTCCGCACCGCCGCTTTGGCATCCCGCAAACAAAAATACACAAGCTACCGATATAAGAAGCATGGTAATGATATACTTCTTTTTTTCTGTCCTAAACATAATTACACCCTTTCCTTTAACCAATAAGCCGGCTCCCCTACCGTTATTCGCTTATCTTACTATTCTGAACTCCCATATATTTCGGCAATTATGCGACCATTCTGTATAGTTTTATTTTTCTCAAAAAATATTTTGCCAATATGTATAACGGCACACAAATAAAGAAAAACGCAATAATAAACGATAATACAAATACAAGATCCTTAGGCATAGGTATCTTTTTTATTACAAACAAAAGAAGCATATGGCCCACATATATATCCAAAGTATAGCTTCCCATCCGATACAGTATATCAAAAAATCTGAATTTGGCAATTACGCAGCTGACAAAATAAATCGTCGCCATTCCCGTAAGTCCGCACGCCCAGACAGAGAGCTCAATTCCAAGCGTATTAAGCGAAAACGGCATATCGTCAAAGCCATAGACAAGATCTGTTGAATATACTCCGGAAGACAACACAGTAGCTGCTATCCATCCAATGAGGCAAAAGAGAAAAATCACGCCACGCTTGACCTGCTTAACCTCGCCTATCTTCGAAAGCACATCATATTCGCTGCATATATATCCCAAAAGCAAGAACCCGTACAGCCATTTTATTTTCCACATACAGAAAATTGTAGTGGTACAAAAGACAATCAAAAGTGCCCATACAACCAAATTTATAACCACTCTGAGCGCCTTTTTATCCACAACTTTGTGGATAAGTATAAAAAGCATATGTGCAAAAAAGAGCTGGATGAAAAACCACACGCTTCTTGCATATATAAAGACCTGCACGGCGTCATCCAAAAGAGCTCCTATATCCATGCCCTTTCCCGCTATCAAAACTACAGCGTTTGCCGAAAATGCAACGCAAGACCACACAATATACGGAATGACCAATCGGAAAAATTTCTTTTTCACAAGCTCTTTTTCCGAATATTTCTTAAGTTCCTTATAAAGAAAAAAGCCGCTTACAAAGTAGAAAATCGGCATATGCACAAAGCTGATAAATCCCGAAAATACTCCTACTGTATTTGAAGCCACATGACCACAGACAACCATGACGATCGCTATAGTCTTGTATATATCTATTTCTTTTAATCTGTTTGTTTGAATCTGTTCTTTCATTGGTACTTCTTGTCACATGTTGTTATATTTCAATATCCAAGTAATTTTATCATCCTGACCTCTCTTGTTCATCTAAATTTTTATGAACATTCTGTCAAATAATGTGCATATCCTGTCATTTCATAATACGAATATCCGTAATTGCGACTTCATCTCCCGTAAGCGCCACGTAAACTTCTTTATATTCATCATGGAAAGTGGTCGTATTTTCTATTGAGATGCCAAGATTCTCAGTTACTGTTGTGATCTTATTTCCATGTCTTTCAAACAGCACATAGCAGTCTATGCCTTCTTTTGTCGTCTCTTTCCACTTATCCCATCCCTTGAAATCGTCTTTTTTCTTCATAAATACCTTGTTTTCCGCAACTTCATCATCACCCGACACTTCGCCGTTTATCTTTATCATTGCGTATTCGAGATATCCTTCGCCGCCGATTTTTCCATCCGCCGAGTAAAAGAGTACTATATACGGACAATGCCACACAAGATTGGCTGACGGAAGACTCATGGAATGAAAGTAAAGTCTTACTTCATCTTCAAGCTCGATTCCATCCGTTGATGCGGATCTCGTTCTGTCAATCTGGATATTCGGAAGATCCGACTCGATACGATCCGTATATCTTATGATATCCGAGATTCGCTCTATATCACCCTCACCGACCTTTTTGTCTGTCTCGAAAACAGAAATATTTTTGATATAACAGTTTTCACCGGTAAGACCGAGATATGCTTCTTTGGTATTATCGGGAAGGGAGATGATTGCCTTCACCTTGTGATTCTTGTGCTTCATCTCAAGCGATATGTGATCGTCATATTTTGCCATGACTATCTCATACTGCCCTTTTTTCTTATCCTTCTTTATAACCTTTCTCTTTTTCTTCCTTTCCGGAATCTCGACAGTCTCAATTTTCATGTTTCTGGCTGCCGTGGAAACATAATGTCCGTCCGGCCAGATTTCTCCGTACTCAATATATCTGTATGCATTTATTGCTTTTATACTCCTATGAAAACGCTTGTCATAGGAATCAAACAAAACAATTGAAGGCGACGAGTACTCACCCTCCTTCAGTTCAAGCATGTCGCAGTCAAAATATATCTTTTTAACAACATCGGTTATGTGAACTCCAAGCGTAACCTGCTCTTTGTATGCCTTGCAGGTAATCTCCGATTCCATAACCCTGTCATCTTTTTTGCTCGAGTTTTCTCTATCCATTATATGGAGCATTATCTTTGAATAGACAGGATCGAACTGCGTTCCCGACATCTCGACAAATTCCTGCCTTACCATGATATAAGGAAGCGGTTCGCGATATCTTCTGTTGGAAGTCATGGAGACATACGCATCCGCAACAGCAATAATTCTTGCAATATCAGGTATTTCCTCGCCCTTCAGTCCTTCGGGATAACCACTTCCGTCATACCATTCATTGCTGTAAAGAACTCCGTCTTTAAGAGACGGATATTCCTTGATATCAGACAAAATCTCTCCGCTTATTATCGGCTTTCTCTTAAGTATCTTTTGTTCTTCCTCCGTGAGGTTATTCTGCTTCTCGATAATACTGTCGGGAATACCGACCATACCGATATCATGAAGAAGTGCAGCATAATACACAGCTTCACACTTCTGCTCCTCCATGCCCGAGCGCATGGCGATCTCTTTGGCAAGATCGGCGACTCTCTTGGAATGTCCCTGTGCATATTCGTCTTTATTTTCTATTGCCTTTACAAGAGCTGATGTTGTCTGCTCAAACAGGCGCTTCATGCGCTGCTCGCCGTCTTTCAGCTCGCCCACTTCAATCTTGTGCGACCGTATGACTGCCCGATTTACATCGATGTAGCTAAATACATACAAGAATATCGCAACCATGACCATGAAGATATCAACAATAGATATCCCAAACGCAAATATCTGAATAATTCCCGCTATAACAGGTGTAAAGATGCAGAGCACGATAGAAACGCGTGCCAATCTGCTTATAGCCTTTTGAAACTCCATTATAACCGTGAACTGTATAAGCGGACACATCACAGGCATAATATAACACAGCAAAAACAGTGATCCTCTGTTATATATATTTCTTTCATCAATGTAATAGATCCATCCGGTAAAATGCGAGATTACTACAAATATTATCTGTACAATCGCCGCAACATTCACAAATCTAAGTCTTTTGAGCATAGTTTTTTGATTTGCCTCAACCCTCAGCAGATCGACTATGTAAAGATTCAGTCCCAATATAACCACCGGAGTCATCGCAAATACAAGGAAATTACTGAGCCTGACCATAATATATCCCGTCATTGTCGTATTTCCGGAATAGATATACGACAAACGATCGAAGAAAAGAAGAATTGCCGCAGATGACTCTACAGTAAAGATTATCACTCTTCTTTTTTTATCCAGGAACTGCGTAAAGAACAGCAAAAATGCAAATGCCATACACGCAGAGGAAAGTCCCAGCATAATATCCAATTGATAAGTCTCTATAAACTCAAACATTTCCACCTGCTCCTTGTACTATACTCCATGCAGAACAAAAAACTCTTTAAGCTTTTCCAAAAGATCCTCTTTCTTTATATTCTTCAAAAAATATCCCTCAGGCCTTAGCTCGACAACAGCCATCACACTTTCCTTATCGCTTTTTCCCGTAAGGAAAATGACAGGTATGGAAGACGTCTCCGGATCGCTCCTTAGCATCTCCAGAACCTGCGGCCCGCTTGTTACCGGCATCTCATGATCGAGGAGTATCAGATCGACTTTGCTTTTTCCAAGATACTTGATGGCTTGAAGCCCCGAATTAGCCATGAATACTCTGTATGTATCTTTCAGCCACTGCCTTACAAGAGAAAGATACTGAGGATCGTCATCCACGATAAGTATGCTCTTTCTGTACTCTCCCGATTCGGTTTTATCAAAATAATCCCTTATTGCCTTAATGAATTCATCATTGTTGACCGGTCTTGAAAACGTCTTATACAAAAGATCGCCGCTCAAATGCTTTGATGTATTGTTAAGGTCTATCTGCTCGCCTATAAGGATCAGTTTGCTTCCGTTCTCTTCCATGGTATCGGTCAAAAAATGCAGTGCATCTTCTCTGGGATTAACTTCTTCATCCATGTAGAGAATATATAGCGGTATGTCATCTCCCGAAGCATTAAGTGCATCAACGGTGAACGGGACAAAGCTGCATTCAAGCCCCAAAGCCTGCACCTTCTCGATGATGGCTCGCAGAATAAATGTCTCTTTTTCTCCGGTGAATATGATTTTTTTGCCTGATAATATTTTTCCCATTTTGCTCCTTTATTTAGTAGCATTGATCAGTTTTTCCATTCCGTCCCAATCAAACAGCTTGAACAACCTGCTAAGCTCTTTAAAGAACTCAGCATCCTTATCGGGAAGTGAATACTTCATTATACTTTCCAAAATCATTTCAACAGAATCATAGTCCATCTGAGGTATCAGATCGGCCAGCGCTCCGTATGCATCTTTCAGCTCCTCCTCGGGAACCGGGTCTTTCGAAGCATCTGTAACAGTTGTCTCCTTTATTCTTCCAAGTTTTTCCTTGAAAGAGACATACTCATTCATGAGCTTTTCTTTATTACCGTCTATATAGACAATATCATTGTTATTGCCGGCCTCTTCCATCTTTTCCGCAAGTCCCGCAAGTCCGAGCGCTCCTATGATCCTCGCGGAGCTCTTAAGAGCATGGACCTTGATTGTAAACAGCCTTATATTTCCTTCTTCATACGCATCATTTATTATTCTTGAATTCTCATCGATCGTATCCAGGAAAAGATCCAGTCCGAAAAGATAACTCGATATTCCTCCCGAATTCTTTATTCCTTCCTGAACCGAAATACCTCCTACTTCATATATCCAAAGCATCTCGGCCGGAAGTTCCGTAAGTTCCTCAGTCTGATCCACACTCTCCGATTTCTCCATCTTGTTCTCGGCGATGTGCTTCATAAGAGTGCTTTCCAAAGTCTCTATATCAACCGGTTTTGCAAGATATCCGTTAAATCCCTTCGACTTATAAAATTCCTCACCCGAGACCGAATTCGCAGTAAGTGCATATACCGGAAGATCGGGCTTTATCTCCCTGATCTTAGCAAGCGTCTCTATTCCGTCAAGCCCCGGCATCATGTGATCCAAAAGAACCACATCAAAATCGCCGTCTTTTACCTTATCTATGGCATCCGCACCGCTTTCGGAAGTTGTCACAAATACCTTGGTTGCTTTCAAAAGACCTTTTATAACACTAAGGTTCATAGGATTATCATCAACAACCAGCACATCTGCATCAGGCGCGATAAACTTAGGAACGTAAGGACCACTTGCCTTGCTTTCATCATGCTCGATAAATATGCCAAGCGGTGTGGCGTCTACGATCTTCTGCGATAATATGAAGATAAATTCAGAGCCTTCTCCATATATGCTGTCGCAAAAGATATTTCCCCCCATAAGCTCCGCAAACTTTCTTGAAATATCAAGTCCAAGGCCGGTACCTTGTATACCGCTGTTTTGTTCTTCATCAAGTCTTTCATATGCGGTAAAGAGCCTGTCCATATCTTCCTTTTTTATTCCCATTCCCGTATCTTTTACCGAAATGCGGATAACCGCCTCTTTATCATTGCGCTCTTCCATCGACACATTCAGCGAAAAGCCTCCGACCGAAGTATATTTAACGGCATTGGTAAGGAGATTAAGCACAACCTGCTTAATCTTTTCCGCATCTCCGTACATTCTCTTAGGAAGAATCTCATCAATGACCACATCAAAGCTTAGCGCTTTTTCCGTAGCCTTGATCCTTATCATCGATACAATAGATCTAAATAGCTCCTGCGTATCATATTCGCGCTCGACAAGATGCATTTTTCCCGACTCTATCTTGGATATGTCAAGAAGGTCATTAATAAGACCAAGCAGCGATTCCGATGCATTTCTTATATCAAAAGCATAGTTCATGACCGACATAAAATAACCTTTTGGTACATTTGTCGGATCTTCTCGCATTATCATTTCATTCATTCCCATGATCGTATTGATAGGTGTCCTGATCTCATGGGATATATTGGCAAGGAATCTTGACTTTGCCGTATTCGCGCTCTCTGCCTCTTCCTTTGACTTTTTTATCTCTTCATACTGAGTCCTAATTACGGTAAGCCTCATTACCTGCCATACGATAAAACCTGCCAATGATGCCACAAGTATTACAAGTATGAGCCTTATTACCACCAGTTCAAAAAGCCTCGGAGCCTTTCTTATGCTGAACACCTCATCCTGAATGACCTCCCCTCCTCCGCTGCTTAATATCTGAATATGAAATTTATAGTTTCCATACGGAAGTCCTGTATATTCAAGTGCGGACAGTTTACTTCTTGAAGTAATAACTCCTCCATCGGGGCCGTCTTCAAGATACAGGCGCACATCGGGATTCATCATGGAATAATCCATTACCGATGCCGTTATCTGCACACGTCCGTCCGAAGCAGGTATCTGATAAACGCCTTCTTCGTCCTGCTCGACTTTCACGTTGTCACAATATATGGACTTTACATCCATCAATATTTCAAGATCGCCGCTGTAGTACTTGTTTATATTTACCTTGGTCACTCCGTTTCTTCCGGCCATGTAAAGATTGCCGTACTGATCCTTATATCCGAAAGAATTGCTTGTTATCGCATACGGAAGTCCGTTGGCTATTGTGTATATCTTATAATCGGATATGGCATCTTTTTCCATCTCATCGGCATTTACCACATAAACACCGTAAGATGACAATATCCATGCATTATCATTGTCATCAAAGTACATGTCGTAATTGTTGTTATAAGGGAAAGATGTAATCTGTGTGACCAGACCGTTTTTCATATATTCAATGGAATTGGAAGTAACAATCCAGGATATATCTCTCTTTTCATCTTTTATGATCCTCATGACAACATCACTCGTCAGACCGTTGTTTCTGCCGATTTTTTTGATATCATCATCTTCGATCGCATAAATTCCGTCTCCGTCAGTACCTGCAAGAATCGCGCCTTCATCTGTTTCCGTCACTGTCAAAAAAACTGTGTTCTTGATACCGGCATCGGCACCTACCGTACGAACAATCTCGAAATCTTTTATAACGGCAAGTCCCCCGTTCGTACCTACAAGCAAACTTCCATCTTTTCCGACAGTCACACACCTTATCTGATTGCTTGGCATCCCGTCATATGAAGTAAATGAAATTATCTCACCATCCGGCTTATAGCATACAAGTCCGAGGTCATGCGTATATGTGGAAACCCAAACATTTCCGTCATTATCCTCTGTGACACTCCTGACTCTTGCATCTCCTATATACACAGACAGCTCATTTTCTATCGGAACGTTGTCTTTTCCAATGATATCAAGACCTGTCTCAGTGCCGATATAAACATCCCCGTTATGAAGGGCAACAGCATTGGTCACTCCGGTAAACATTCCCGCAGCGTGTGTAATGTCGATGAAATTATTGGCAACAACTTTCATGACACCAAGCGTTGATGAAGCCACCCAGAGGTTACCCTGATAATCGGCCGTTACCATCTCGATTCCACTGTCAAAAGGTACATTGGTAAGTTCTTTAAACGTATAGTCCGTGTCAATGTAACCTATCATACTTGTAGATGACACCCAGACTCTGTTGCAGTCATAATTGAGCCAATGCACATTACTAAGCGGATCCAGCGATATCCTGTCAAGATTATTGATTGAATCACCGAATTTTCCGTAATATAAAACGTTTCCCTCAGTTCCGTAATATACTTTTCCTTTGTCATACGGATCGACGAGGATTGTCGTTATCTTTTCAAGCCCGAGGTCTATGCTTTCATACAATTCAGTAATCTCACAATCATCTATCGCAAAAACTATACCGTTTGAAGTCTGTCCGTATATTCTTCCGTCAGAGTCCTTATCCAGCTTAAGGATACGCTCTTCAGTTATTCTTTCATCCTGAAGAACGCGAAGCGTATCGGTCTGATCGACATAGCATAATCCTGCGGTTGTTCCGATAAAAATATTCCCATTGTCGTCTTCTTCAAAAATTCTGACGGATGATGACGTAAGACCTTCTTTGTATGAAAAATACATGCTGTCTGTCCCATCAAGCACCACTACACCGTTATCGTTTGTTCCAACCCAGATTCTTCCCCTGCTGTCTTCAAAAAAAGCTCTTGAACTGGTAAGGTAAGAAGGCTCGTCGATCCTGTCAAAAGTCGAACCGTCATAGCGAACAACTCCACTATAGCCGCCAATCCATATATATCCGTCACTTGCACCCATGAGAAACATTGCATCGGAAGTCGGAAGCCCATTCGATGCATCATATATTTCATAAGAATATGAGATGTCCGGAATCTGTCCGGTTACCGCATATCCTCCGCCATAGTAAGAATGTGTGCCGACTACCGTGTCATACTTGGCATATACGTTTATATGCATCAGTATCATCATGCAGCCTGCCACTATAGCCATGAATGCAATTTTTTTGAATCCATTCTTCACAGGCAACCTCCATCAAACCTTCTGATTATACTTATTAAGGATTACCTTTATCTCAGGAAGTGCATCCATAAATACCTCTACACACTTGGGATCAAACTGAGTTCCCGCACCCTCGCTTATGATAGCCAGAGCTTCATCCAGCGGAAATGCCGCCTTATAAACACGCGGTGAAGAGAGCGCATCAAAAACATCTGCAACAGCCATGATCCTTGCAGAAAGTGGTATAACTTCTCCGTGAAGTCCTTCGGGATAGCCTTTTCCATCCCAGCGTTCATGGTGGTATGCAGCCATATTCCTTGCCTCTTTTAGGTATACCTCACCTTTTACAGTATTTATTGCCTTCTCGATAATCTCTCTTCCGGCCGTTGTGTGAGTCTTCATTATTTCGAACTCTTCAGGCGTAAGCTTACCGGGTTTATTGAGGATCTTATCGGATATGTTGATCTTACCGACATCGTGAAGCGGTGCGCTTCTTACAACATCGGACTTAAACTTTGCACTGATCTTTTCGGGATAATATCCTTTCTTTTCAAGCCCCTCGACAATGATCTTTACATATTCGGAAGTTTTCTGAACATGCGCGCCGGTATCGGAATCCCTGTTCTCTACAAGGTCTGCCATTGTGATAATTAGTCCGTCCTGCATCTTCAGCGTTGCCTCGGAAAATCTTCTTACACTTCGAATCTTCTCCGTCTGATTTAGCGCCATGTCACAAATTATCCTGTACATCTTCTCAATCTCATCTCCGGTCTGAATATCAATTGCTCTCATCTGTCTTACAGCTTCATCGAGTTCAACCTGATCGTCCCCTGCCTTGATAAAATTCTCAACGCTCTTCTCTATGCTGTTTATCGGATATACCATACCCATTCCGGTACTCCACAGACCAAACGCGATTATCAGGATAAAAAAAGATGTCATTATGAACAACACGCGCAACATAAAATCACGCATGTAGTCTGAAACAAACGCAAGCGACGTTTCCGCTGCCGCATATCCCATGCAGATTCCGTTTTTGTCAATTATTGGATAATATGCAGCTATAAACCAACCTGAAACGGATGAAATTTCAACAGGCGCAACCACTTCTCCTTTAAACAGCGATCCGACATACGGTTGCATATTCTCATCAAATTTCTCTTTTTCTCCCGGGATATGTTTTTTGACACCTTCGGGAACTATATCAAATACGATATACCAACCGTCACTGCTGAGCTGATTTATATAAATACGATCTACTCCGGTGATTCCTTCTTTGATCCTTCTAAGTGCGCTCTCAGTCTCACCGTACGCATCCGCATATATTCCTTTGGCAATACATTCGTCTATGATATTGGGATCGACGACTTCGGATGCAAATTTTGCCGCATTCAGCGCAATTTCTGCCTTCTCTACTTTTGCGTTTTTAAAGTATAATGTTATACCAACGATTCCCATTATTGCGGTAAGTGCAAATGAACACCCAAGAAGCATCACTGTAATCCTGATCCTCAGAGAGTTTAAAGAGGACAAACTAAGTGAACCTATTCTTTTTACTTCATTTATCGATAACGGTTTCTGCTTCCATCCGCTGTTTCTTATATTTATGCATGTTCTTTTGGGAATAAAATGCACCAAAAGAAGCGCCGCAAAAATTGATACGCCCTTATCCAGAATATTCAGCAAAAGATTGATAATAAAATAGGACCAGAAGTCTCCGACTCCAAATTGTATTGTAAAAGCCTCAACCAAGGCATCGATTGACTGAGTCTGCGGCCTTCCCATGGCTCCCCACTGAATAACCGCACCGAGGGCACCGCTTCCTATTCCGACCACAAATACAAATATGAGTATCTTTTTTATATGATCAAACTTTTTTTCTCTGTTAAACCACGCCGTATAGATTGCTACAAGTGCGCTTATAAATCCGAAATAAATTGCTTCTTTGTTGAATATGGTGCTGGCCGCATTTGTCAGTACCGCAGTCACTATTCCGGGGAAAATTCCTCCGATCAGCGATACAAACATAGTTCCGACAGTATCAAGATAAACCGGAAGACCGTACATGCGGGTAAAAAATGACATCACCACATTCATTAGAATTCCGCAAAAAACGGTAAACGCACTTAGTAATCTATTATGACCTGTTTTTTGTAAAGTAATCTTCAACCCCTATACCTCCAAAAAACGCAAAATGCCAAAAGATGGAACAAATGTCATACATTCTCCATCTCTTGGCATATCATAAACATATATAGAAAATCGCAAGATTCGACCTTGGAAAAAAAGCATAATTTCGTCACCCTAAAAAAATGCAACATAAAAAAACGAAATAATCAAGTTTTCGTAAATATTTTAGCACGTTTTGGGCATCAACACGAATCGTTGTAATATTCTTTATCGTTATTTAATATTTTATAGCAGTTGTTTACAATTCTATCTCACACCTAAAATACTCATGTTCCTTCGCAGAAAACCGCACAGCGAAGCCATATTTTCTCGCAACCTGCTTCACAACGCGGATTCCGAGGCCGTGCTCGGGAAGATATGCATTCTTTATTCTTTCGTTAAGCACCTTGATCTTCTGCTCAGGTGCGCCCTGTCCGTTATCGCAGATGACAAGTCTTGCCTTATCTTTACCACGCTCGGATAGCGCAACCTTTATCTCACAGCCTTTCTCATTATGAACTATCGAGTTGGTAATGAGATTCTCAATCATACGCCTGATCAGCGTAGCATCCGCCTGAATACTGTAGTTTTCGAGTGGCTCATCCACTTGCAAGTCAAAAGAGTAGTCCTCATAAGTATTTATATAATCGCACAATATATCCCTAAGAAGCGATGTGAGATTTATCTTTTCATTGCTCCATTTACCCGTTCCCGCTTCCAACTTGTTCTCGGTATTAAGATTCCCTATAAGGTCCCTAATCTTGAAGCACTGCTTTTCCTCTACGCTCCCTTTTTCCACAGAACTCATAACTATGCTGAGCGGAGTCCTTATATCATGCGATACTCCGGCGATCCACTCTGTCCTTGCTTTCTCTCTTGCAAGCATCCACTTACGCGTTATCAGAATCGGCAACAACAGCAGGATAAGCATATTTGCAACAAACATATATGGGCCGAATCTTATCAAGCTCTCCATGGTCTCCATATTTGCTTCCACAACATACTTCCATATACTTCCCTTGGGATGGCCGACCACAAGAATTCCATCGTCCCGCGCCCAGTTATACACAGGATAATCATTCAGATACCAATGTGAAAAAGAAGCCACCTCTTTTATCCCATAAGATTCGGGAATCTCCGCCGGCTTATTATAATTCCAGATGACGCTCCCCGATTCATCGATTATCATGGCAAAAGAATCTGTCCTGTCCAAACGGTCATACACGGATTGATCCACATTGTATTTACCGCCTTCATTAACAATCTTCTCAGATATTTTTTCTATGTGATATGTATCAAGATATTCTTTCTGTTTTTGCACACATATAAAGAACATGACCAGAATGTCTATCACGATAAGCGACACAAGAACCAGCATCATGGAAAAGATGTATCCGGATAATTTTTTCATTACTTTCTTCCTCTTATGTTAAGCCTGTATCCAAGTCCGCGGACTGTCTGCAAATACTCGGGAGTCGACGGATTCTCCTCAATTTTTTCCCTAAGTCTTCTGACATGGACTATCAATGAATTCTCAAGGCCATAGCTTCCGTCCGGCCAAAGCGTGTCCATCAGTACATTCAGCGACACAATTTTTCCCCGGTTATCATACAGTTTGGAAAAGAGCTGAAACTCTTTTGCGGTCAGCTCCTTCTCACCGTCAGGTCTTATCACTATTCCCGATGAAAGATCCACTCTTACCGCCCCAAGGTCGACAACTTTGTTCTCCGTCAGGTGATAAGTCCTTCGCAAAATTGCTTTTATCCTAAGAAGCAGCTCCTCAGGCGTGTAAGGCTTTGTCACGTAATCGTCCGCACCAAGTCCCAGTCCCTTTAACCTGCTTGTTTCCTCATCCCTTGCAGAAAGAAAAATCACAGGAATATTAAGCCCTCTTTTTTTCCACTGCTCATAGAGCATAAGGCCGCTGATATCGGGCATCATTATGTCCAGCACTACAAGATCGACCTTATTTTTCCCTATAATTTCATCTGCTTCTTTTCCGGTTGAAGCGCGCAATATATTTTTAAATCCGTCCTCTGACAGGAGTCTTTCATTAATCTCCGATATTTGCTTCTCATCGTCCACGAGAAGGATGCTGCAATCTGTTAAAACCATAGTCTTTCCCTCTTTTTCTTTTCAATAATCAGTATACACACATATCTTTCGCAATGAAATAACCGCGCCCCATGCGTAAGGTAATCGTAATGTAGCTGTCATGTTCAGGTAATCTTGCCTTTTTATACTGTACTTATCAACAATATGCGGAGGATAAATCATGAAGAAATATATAATCGAAACTTACGATCTTTGCAAAAAGGGAGGACGCAGATTCAGGGTAAAAGACGTAAATCTGGCGATTCCAAAAGGATGTATATACGGGTTTCTTGGGCCCAACGGCGCGGGTAAGACCACCACAATGAAGCTCCTTCTGGGGCTTATACAGCCGGACGGCGGAAACATCGAAGTTCTTGGTCAAAAGATGTCTCCAAAGAGCCGGTTTGATATAAATATGCGAACCGGAAGTCTCATAGAAAGTCCCGGATTCTACGGGCATCTCACCGGTCAGGAAAATCTTGAGATAATCGCAAGGTACAAGAAACTCGGCGCGGATGACATCAAAGAAGCACTTAACACAGTCAGTCTCTTCGACAGGAAAGATGACAAGGTTAAAAACTATTCTCTCGGAATGAAACAGAGGCTTGGAATCGCGATGGCTCTTATGGGAAAGCCCGAGCTGATCATCCTTGATGAGCCGACAAACGGCCTTGATCCTGCGGGCATAAATGAGATCAGAAATCTGATAATGAGCATTCCCGAAAAATATGGTTCAACTGTCATCATCTCAAGTCATCTTCTCTCCGAAGTTGAACAGATTGCCGACTATGTGGGAATTATAAATAAAGGAAAGATGATCTATCAGGGACTCTTATCTGAACTGGAAATCGGAGACGCTTCTCTTGAAGAAGTTTTCCTCGAAATGACAAAAGGAGCATAAAAATGGGCATTATAGGAAATCTTTTTATAGAACTTAAAAAACATAACCGCCGCTGTAATCTACTGTTATTCATTGCGGTGATTGCAGCCGAGATGGCCTTTTTATTCGGAAATTTCCACGGAAAAGAAGGCATTACCGACGGATGGATGCTTCTTTTTTATAATATTCCCATCATAAACTGTGTGTTTTTCCCTGTGACGATCGCGGGATTTGCTTCGCGGCTTATGGACATTGAACATAAGGGCGAAATGCTGAAGTGCTTATACACTTTTTCCACACCGCAAAAGATCTTTTTCACAAAATATCTTTATGGTGCGATATCCACACTTGTCCTAGTCGCAATGCAATGCGGATCGATCAAACTCTGTTGCAGGATTTTGGGGTTTGAGAGTAATTTCCCGCTTAAGTACCTGCTTATCCACGGAATTATCACTTACATAACCTGCATGACTCTGCTAAGCATACACCTGCTGCTTTCATTTTTTTACAAGAATCAGGCTCTTGGCATTTCCGTGGGAATTCTTGGAAGTTTCACCGCATTTTTCTCATTGTTCCTTCCGGAATCGATTATCCAGAAATTCATTCCGTGGGCAACTTTTGTGACATCGGGCTTTATCACAATGGACTGGGACCGCGACACGAGAGAAACTCATTATTTTCTGAATAATCCGGACTTAACCTCGGTATTTATCTGTACCTTTTGGATAGTTCTTTTAACCTGTATCACACTTGCACTGCTCAGAAAATCCGGTGTTGAAGAAGCGGAAAAGATAAAGAGCACGCGAAAGACAAAGAAAATAGAACTTCACAGACGCCCTGTTGAAATTCTGAAACTTAAGGGTTCTCCTGCATGGATTGCTTTTTTCATAGTTCCTGCCATTTCGGCTGCGATCGGAACCGTAAACTATCTCGGTAATCTGAGCATCTTGAAAGAGGGATGGTACTCATTGTGGACTCAGCACACGCTTTTTTTGTGCTATTTCTTCATGCCTGTGATCATCGGAATATTTACGGGATGCATCTGGCGGGTTGAACACAGCGGAACAAATATGAACCTTTTGATGACTCATCAAAGGCCTGCAATGATAGTACTCGGCAAATACGCGGCCACTTGCTTTATCACATCTGTTTCGCTGATCTGGGTTGTTGCCCTGTACCTTTTTGCCGGCTCGCTGATACACATTGAAGGCGGACTGCCCTCAGGACTCCTTCTGTGGCTTGGCATGGGCATTCTAAGTTCATGGGTTATATGCGCCTTCCAGGTTCTTGTTTCACTTGTTATAAGGAACTTTGTCCTTCCTATAATCGTCGCATTCCTTGGCGGTTTCGCAGGTCTTTCCTGTATTGCAAAGGATATGCCTTACCTGACACCGTTTTCTTTATTCGACCTCGCCATGAACCAGCGGGAATTGGGAGCTGCGAATATCGGCGCATTTACCCTTTCATCTGTGATATTTATTTTGGTGTTTATCATGATCTCTATCTTGTATCTGAGCCGCAGCGATGTAAGGTCGAATGAATAGATTTTTTTGATGAACTTTGCAGACTTTTCACAAACGATGGCGCGCAGATACACCTTAAAATTTCCATCTGCGCGCCACATATTTTTCAGCAACTACATAGTCACCATTTTTATAGTTTCTCATAGACTTAGTGATTCTAAATCCTGCCTTCTGCATTTCTTTTACCAGTGTATGCATATAAAACCCATGCGTAACTACCGCGCTGTCACAACCTGCGGCATTTAACAGCTCGACAAATTTTCTTCCTCTTGATCTCGTTTCTTTTCGACTTTCAACTTGCCTTTTGATATTTAGGAACCATTGGAGTCGTCCCGTTATATTCCAAAAACACAACGGCAACTTAATCTTGCAATTAAAACTCGAACCAAGCGGAACTTCATTTATAAGTTCAGTGCATATAAAATCTTTATTTCCAAATATTTCTTTTGCCGTGTCTTGAGTTCTGGGTAATGCGCTAACGTATATCTGCTGAGCATTTATAAAAGGAATATCATAAGACATCCGAATTATCGGCGCCTTATCATACCGATCACAAGCTCTATCAAACTCACCTGAACTATACGTTCTTTCCCATTCAAAGTCCACCGTTCCATGTCGTATTATAATTACTTTCATTTATCTCCCGAGAATCCTTACAAGGGTTCCCTCTTTCATAATTATTTGGTTTTCCTGTTACGATCTGATTTCATACATATCATTTTCATTTCCGGAACGCCAATGCTTTTGGCTATAACATCGCACTTGGTCATAAGAAGGAAATATATATTTTGATTTTCATTGCTTAGGCACTCATAATTTGCCTATCTTTTCAATCCAATATTCTCGCCAATAACAATTGCCTTTGAGTCAGCACCATGACCTATTTCCGATGTTTGAGCCACCGGCAAAGTTTCCGGAATATGCTCCTTCAACAGGTCAAATACGCTTTGTGTCGCTCCCGACTTCTCAAACTTAGTAAATGTTCCAAGTAAAATACCTGTCACCTGATCAAATACCCCCATCTGCTCAAGCTGCGAAAAAAGCGTAGCAATTTGGCTGACTTCACCGCTATATGCCTCCAATAACAGAACCTTTCCCGTCATATCCGGCCAGTACTCTGTTCCGGCTAGTTTTAGGAAGCATCTTATATTTCCTCCCACGACAACGCCGTTCATCTTTTCCCCTTGAAGAAAAGAATATTTAACATCGAACAGATTTTTATTCTTCTTGGAAACATAGTCTGCAAAGCGTTTTCTCTGAAGTTCTGCTTCAGCATAGACCATATTTTTTACCTGATATAAAACGGAAGTTTTTCCTGTCTTTGTGAAAATCGCGTTGATTATGGTTGTAAGATCGCTGTATCCCCAAAAAGTCTTGTCAGTGTTAGCGATAAGATCCCAGTCCAAATACTTTAAGATACCGTTTGCCAAGTCTCCGCCTGAAATGTCATAAATTGCCTCAATTGAATCATCTTTGTAAAAACTCATCAAATCTTCTGCTCGTTCTTTATCCGTTCCGCTAAAAGAATCTTTCTTCGCATAAATATGCTCTGCAAACACAGCTTCTATCCCCAGTTCACCAATAAAAGCTTTTAGTTCTTCATTCTGTTTTTTCCATTCTATAAATTGCCCATCGGAACAAGCCGAAATTCCAACTCTCATATAGCCACTCCTGAAACTATGAAAATTTATATGCCATCTTCTGCACGTCTCTGTATTCCATAAAAAATCTCCTTCAGTCTTTTTCGTAATATTGTATCCAGACACCAGTGGTCGTGTCCGTATAACCGCTTTGCCTCCTGAATTGCCTGCTTTGCATAGCCTTTATTTCGGTACTGCTTCATAATCCAGATAGGTGAGATTCTTTTTCTACTACCATCTTTCTTATCCACAACACGGATTCCCCCGACCTTTTCATCATCTGCAATAATGAAAAAATATGTAGTCCACGGCTGTTCAAATCTTGCTGATACTTTATCTATGCTTTCAGCTGCGGGACTCATATCATAGTCATGATACTTTTCCAAAAGATCTGCGAATGCTTCCACTTGCATCTTCCAGACTGTTTCAATATCTTCCTTTACTACAGGCTTTAGTTTTATGTTTATCCTCTGCTCGTCCATATGTGAGAACCTCCAATGTCATAGGCTTAGCTTCCAAATCGCTTAGCTCCGCTTCTCTAACCATTATTTTTCTCCAATCTCATGACATCTGCATATATCTCTTCAATAATCGGTGATTTATATTCAATATATTTATCAATATCTTCCGGATAAAGCTTTGCAGCCTCCAGTTTGATATTTCCATATTTTTCTCTGGCAGCCTGATGTGTTCTCAAATAATCTCTGAATGCAAGATGTCTTTTAAGCTCTGCAGAATCTTCCGGACATACATATAAATGATGTGTCTGCAAATGCTCTTTTCCCTCATATGCAAAGGCTTCGCGTCCTTCAATCCCAAGATTTCCTTCATGTGTATATCCAATGGTTTCAAGCGCCGCGATAGCCTTTTTGACATCATTTGGCTTTACAACCACATCAATATCAATAACCGGCTTAGCCGCCAGCCCCTCAACGGATGTGCTTCCAACATGTTCAATAGAATTTGCAACGTCGCCAAGCACCGCTGACAGCTCATTCTTTATATCTATAAAATCTTGCTTCCACTTCTCATCATACGGAAGCACTACTACATGTTTTGTTCTCATGGATGTCACCTCTCAATTGCGATATTTTTTAATCCGTTCTTTCTAATGTTATCCAATTCCTCTGCATTCAAGCAACCGCTCTGATATAGTCTCAGATACTCCTTAGATACATCTGAATCAAAGATCAACACATCATCGGAATTAATTGTCACATCAACACCGCTACGGTATAGTTCTGCGATTGGATGTGTTTTCAAGTCTTTAACTCTTCCAAGCAGATAATTACTTGTAGGCGTAATGTTCAGCCTGATGTTATTATCCACTATAAAGCGGATCACAGAAGGATCTTCAACCGCTGCAATTCCGTGCTGTACCTCATCTAGCTCAAGGCAATCAACAGCTCTGCGCACATCATCTGCCGTTCCCCACTCACCTACGTGCGCCTTAAGTCTAAGCCCTTCTGCTTTTGCGCGTCGATAGATTGGTTTGAAATTCTCTATTGGCTGTGCCAACTCATCTCCATACAGATCAATTGAATAAAACGCTTTACATCCCCAGAAATGAGAAAGGCAATCTTCCAAATACGCTACATCACAATGCCTGGATAACCCAATCTGAAGCCTAAGCTCAATTTCAGGTGCGATTTCTTTATGTGATAATTCAAACGCTTCAACAAGTTCATCTATATTCTCATGAAAAAACTCACCCAGCCCCCAGACATCTTCTCCTATTTCAAGTACGCTGACACCGTCCTCCTTTGCCTGCACAAATGTAGCCCGTATCAACATACTACGCCCTTCAGGTGAATTAAAATATTCTCCTATATTCTGCGCATTCCAAGCATGCATTTCATCCATGGAATTAAGCGGCTCTGTGATTGGTTGTATATCTTTTCCTGTCTGTTCTTTCAAAAATCGCCTACTTCCGCCAAGTACAAAGTGGTTGTGTAGATCCGCCTTTGGGCATTTGCGGATATCATCAAGTTTTTCTTGTTTCAATGCCGTCTGAAAGTCCATCGTTGCTCCTTAATCAAGCTTATTCCATATTTTTATGCATATTCTAACAAATACTTAGTGAAAGAACTTTTTTATTATAGCATCAATCTCATTAGTTCCTAAGGGACTGATTGATGTTTCCTCTGTAATTATCAAATTTACTCCGATAAAAATATCTTCCTTCATCAAAGATTTTAACCTTTGTACTGAATTCTTCGCATATTCTTTATCGTCTAACATGCCACGATGTTCCCAATATAATACTTTTCTTCTTTTGACATCCAAAACAGTGAAGTCAGGATGAATTATTCCCCCGCCACTTAGTTTTAATGGACATTCATATTTATATGGAATCCCCTTGTCCGCAAGTGCATTGGCTATATTGAGTTCTGACTTTGATCGAACCCTTTCTTTTCGTTTAGTTTCAAAAAAAGGAAGATATTCCGGAATAAGTTTTCTTTGATATGGCTCTTTTAACCAGAGTTGCACATAGTCCTCGTCCGAGACATCAATAGGTGTTATTAATTCTTTCACTTCAGTAGGAAACGATGAATATGCTTTTTGAATCTTATCTATTGTATTTTCCGATTTGTCGATGAGTTTTTTCAGGCATTGAACCTCTACCGTGACAAGCTTATTAATCTTTTCGTCATAAGCTTTTTGAAGATATTGTTTAATCATAGATATTTCAGATTTATGAATATATTTTCCGGATTTTTCCGAACTTTCTCTTCGCAAATAAAACTGGACTCCATGCGCAGTTCTGCTCACATGTATTTTCCCCGGCGGCGCTTTTTCTAATGCTTCCTCTTTTGAATTCTTGATCAAAAGCAGCTCGTTGTACCTCCGCTTTGCTTCAGAATATAGATTGGTATATTTAATCGTTAATAAATTTCGTTGCTTCTTCGTAATGATTCCTCCTTAAAAATATAAAAAAACTTGAATTATAAAAGCCTAAATTGCAAATAAAATTATAAAGGCTTGTACCATGCAGCTAAGTTGTTCGTTTTTCTGCCACTTGTCAATCACGCCTTTCATGCTCGGACAGCGGAATATTAAAAAATAGCTTTTCCGCCGCCATATATAAAGCTTATGTGCTTTTTCCAACAGCACCCTCAATCTCGGCTTCTCAGCACGCAACACTAAAATCACAACACATCACATATCAAGGATTTTCGTGGTAAGACAAATATAACCACTCAAAGAAAAATTATAGAAATCCTGAAACTGAATAAGAATATACTCCAACACATACAAAAAAGCAACTACAAGTTTTCGGCCTCGCGCCAAAGAGCCCGCATCCCCTATAAGTACTAGAGGTTGCAGGCTTTGCTCCTTATCACTCTAATTCCACTGTTCCCGGCGGCTTAGATGTAAGGTCATACATTACGCGGTTAACGCCCTTAACTTCATTGATGATCCTGCTCATGACTTTCTGGAGGACTTCGAAAGGAATCTCGGAAGCCTCGGCTGTCATAAAGTC
>JAEEGH010002595.1_pt1 | contig 48600 bp, 41 predicted proteins | sample 9134181 | NCBI WGS metagenome assembly JAEEGH01 (sample SAMN16246544, study PRJNA631951) | gut metagenome | biome: gut microbiome; feature: rumen; material: DP-attached | host: Bos | place: Iran: Karaj | collected 2018-10
TGCACATCAATCTTAAACTGATTGAACAGCATCTGCGCCTCGGCAGAACATGGGACAAGAACGTCGCATATTTTTATGACGCGCCGTGGAAAGAGCAATATCTCAATGACTTGAAAACAGCCGAAACAGCTTACCGCGCCGGGCTTCATTATTGGAAAGAAGCGAAGCTCTGGGCTGAAAAAGCGAACCAGGGCAAGTTCAAGTTTCTGTTCATCACAGACCTTCAGAATTGGGAAGACGAGCGCGAGCGCATAGCTAACGGCAAGCTTGACTATGAAAAGACAATCACACGCGAGCTTGAGCGTCTTGCCGGCGTAATCGCCGATTTTGAAGCAATGGACGAAAACACTTACTAAGCCTTGCATAAAAGCAAAGCCTTTTTAAGAGCTGCACATCAATGTGCAGCTTTTTTTATGCCGCATGTACGCGCCTTGCAGTTGTTTAGAGAGCAAACCAGAATCTACAAGTTTCTGCCAAATGAAAATCACACTAAAACAGAACGGGAAGAAGAGTGCCAATATGTCGTAGACTTCAACATTGATGCCAGCCTTCTTCTGACCAGACTATTTCTTCATCTTTGTGCTTATGATATGAAAACAAACCAATTACAAGGATTATTATTCCAACAACAAAAGCCAAAAGATAAATAGTATTCATAATTGAATCATAAATCGATTTATCAGTATTTTTTTTTAGATAAAATACATTAATACGATCACCTGTTTCAAATTTCTTTGATTTTGAACCAGAACTGGTTTTTATATGTTCATTACCCATAAAATCAATATATGAATATCTGGTTGAGTAATATAAATCTCCGTCACTGCCTTTTTCTTCAACATTTTCAATTACAATACCTGTTGTCTTTATAGAATTAAATTTGAAAATCTGTATACCTAAAAGAATGCCGCCAAAGATAACAACTAATGCCGTGCCTACAATAATATCCCAAATTGCAAGAGCTTTTGGTGAATTTGTCGTACGACCATACCCCCACTTCCAAGTAAACGTCATAAATTCTCCTTAACACCATTTCATCATATTTTGTACAAACATTCGGCATATTATAAGTGACAAGCATTCAACCTTTCAAGTTTCTGCCAAGCGCAAATTGGTAAAGACTCCGGCAATACTACATGAAAAATGCTTTTAATTTGTTCAAGTCTAATTGGCGAACGGAAGCGGAGCGTAACCTTGTAAGAGTTGTGAAATGTCTGCTTTTGTACCGACTTTCAAATTTTCACAAGCGAAAACTTGTTTTGTTTGTCATTAGATTGCCGTGTCTAGCACGGCAATGACACAATTGAATGAAACTCGAAATTGAACCTATTAAGCTACGTCAAGCCGTACTATGCATCAAAGCAAAGCGTTTTTAAGAGCTGCACATCAATTTGCGGCTTTTTTTATGCCGCATGTACGCGCCTTGTATACAAAAAGTTCAGCACGGCCATTGCGATGATTATGCTGTAACCGATTACACTCCAGATGTCGGGGAGCTGGCCGAAAAAGATTAAGCCTAAAAGCGTTGAAAAAATAATCTGAGAATAATCATAAATCGAAATGTCGCGTGCAGGGGCATGGTAATATGCCGCAGTTATAGAAAACTGACCGCCGGCAGCGCAGACACCAGCGCCACACAAACACAAAAACTGCACGGCTGTCATAGGCTCAAATGCGGCAACCATCTTCGGAACAGAGAGCAGCATTGAAAAAGCAGAAAAGAACAGCACGATTATCTTGCCGTTGCATTTGAGCGTGCTCAATTTGCGCACACACGCATACGCAAAGCCTGCCCCCATTCCGCCGACGAAACCGGCAAGAGAAGGCAGAGTTTCTGCAAACTGAAACCCAGGCTTGACCACGAGCATTGCACCGGCAAAAGCAGCAGTAATTGCAAGAAGCTGAAGCGGCTTGATTTTTTCGCGCATGAGAAAAAAACTGAAAAGCACAGCGAAAAACGGCGCCATCTTGTTAAGAATTGCGGCATCTGAAAGCACGAGCCTGTCTATCGCGTAAAAATTGCCGAAAACACCGAGCGAACCTGTAGCCGCGCGCAGGAACAAAAACAGCAGCGCACCTTTCGGAATTGAAATAGCATCTTTCCCGTGTTCGGCATAGTCTTTTGAAATTCCGGCTGCCGCAATAAAAAAAGCCACCGCATTTCTGAAAAAAGCCTTCTGCACAAAGCTGATTTCACCGGAAAGCCGCACAAATACAGCCATCAGCGCAAAGCAGAACGCCGACAAAACAATGCAGATAATTCCTTTTGATGTTTCTGACAACTCTTTCATGTGCGGCAGATTATAATACAAATCAGCCTGCGTTTCAATTTGAACCGGCACGCAAAGGCGGAAAGATTGCTTCGCCTGCGGCTCGCAAAGACGGCTGGTGGTGCACTGCCTTGCGGGCATTTCTATTTGTAGTGTATACTTTCAGCATGAAAGAAGAGATTAAGCAGACAATTATTGCAAATACTGAAAATTTTGACGGGCTTGAGCGGCTTTACCGCGCGAACAAGGATGATTTCCGCAGCGCCATAAAAGAACTGCACGAAGAAAATGCCGCAGACACGACCGCGGCTATCTGGTATTCAAGGCTTTTTTACAAAGAGCAGAAAGAAAAAGCAAAAAACGCGGACTTACTCAAAGACATTGGCATTATGGTGCTTCTGGCTTTTATCGCGTGGCTTCCTATACGTTATTACAATGGCAGTCATTTTACATCCAGTTACACCAAAATCATAGAAAACCTTATTTGTATTGTATTTTCATTAATGATTTCTTTATACTTCTTTTTGAAAAAAGGATTTCCGATAAAAGAGCTTGCCGTTTCGGCAGCGTTTCATATATGCGCGTTTTTTTATCTTTGGTTCTTAGAAAAAAAGGTTATAACTCCTCAAATTACAGATAATGCCTTTTATTTTGTGTTTATTCTGTTCTGGTTTGCAGCTTATCTCTGCTACAGCGGCAGAAACTTTAAAGAAAGCACATCACTTGCAGGCTTTATCAAAATAAGCGGAGAGCTTATTGTCTGGTACACGATTTTCTTTTTAGGCTTTCTGGCAGTTTCATTTATTATACTTTCACTCTTTGAGGCAATAAAAATAGATTTTTGGAATGTATGGGAAGAAAATCTTCTTCCCTATGCCCTTTGCATTCTGCCATACGCTTCCGTTTATTTTATTGAAAAAACAAAGTACCAGTTTACGGCGATTCTTGCGAACATTTTTCTGCCGGTGTTCTTAGCCGGGCTTGCAGTTTTTGCCGTTATGTCTTTGTTTTCTGAAACAAAGCCGTATTCTGACAGAGATACGTTTATTCTGTTCAATGTGCTTCTTGTGTTTGTTATCTGCTTTCTTACTTACAGCAGCCTCGGCAGTACAGAAAACCGCTTTATCAATATCTGTTCGCTCGCCCTTGCCGTAATCACTGTGCTTCTTGATTTGTACACACTCTCGGCAACAATATACAGAATAAGCTCATTCGGAATCAGCCCGAACAAACTGACGCTGCTTGTTACAAACATAACGATGCTCGGAAACCTTGTTTTTATTCTTTTCCGCTGTTTCAAAGAAAAAAGCTTTAAAGTGCCGGCCGAAAAGATTGTTGTGTATCTTCCGGCTTATGCGGTGCTTGCGTTTATAGTTGTGTTCATTTTTCCGTTTGCCTTCAAGTTTAAGTAAGAACAAAGGCAAAATGCGGCTCATATAAACGTCAAGCTCAATTCTCGTTCAAAATCTTCTGCGCGGCGGCTCTTACGCTGTCTTTAAGCACTTGCGGCGCAAGCACTTTTGCACCGCCGCCAAAGCTTAGAACCCAGTTTACAGTCTGGTCAATCTGGTTTGTGTCAAACGAAAGATACACAGTGCCGTCGCTGTTCTCGCGGATTGACTGATTCTTGTGCCACTCGCGTTCCATTACATAAGTCTTAAGCCATTTTGCAAATTCAATCTCTACGGTAAAATGCTCGCCGCTGTTATTCCATACGCCCATTTCCGGGTCGATGTGCTTTTCAAGCTTAAAATCAGCAGGAACTTTGAAAGTTTTTTCCGTGATTGAGCAAGTGCGGATTCTCGGCATTGCATAAAGCCGCACCGCATTGGAATTGTACGAAAAGCCGATGACATACCAGCTGCCCTTCTGGCAGATTATGTGATAAGGGTCAAATTCGCGCATGTCATAGTCAATTGCAGCGGCTGTCTTATATTCAATCTGCAAAGTGCGGTGAAGCTTTGTTGCACGCAGAACCGTCTCAAAAACACCTTCTTTTATTTTTGTAATCGGCTCATTTATAAAATGAACTTCGTTATTGATGAACGCCGAATCAACTGAAATCGTATCGGGCAGCATTTCCATAAGTTTCTGCATAAGGTTTCTGAACGAAGATTCAAGCGGCGTATTCTTGTATTGTTCCAGAAGTGGAAGAATTGTCGAAAGCGAAAGCAGCTCGCCTTCTTTGAGCATTACCTGCTGAATAAAATATGTGTTGTCGGTGTAAAAATAGCCGTTCTTTTTATAGTCGAACTCAACCGGCGCATTGTAAGTATCACGCAGAATATCCATATAGCGCAAAAAAGTGCTCCGGCTGATTGTCCAGCCCATTTTTTTGTTCATCTTGTTGGCATTCGGATATTCACCGTTGCGAATTGCTTTGTCAATTTCAAACACATACGAAATAATATGCGGCGATTCGTGCTTGTCTACAGGCATGAAAAACTCCTTGAAAAAGATTTATTTCCAAAGTATTAGAATGATTACGGCTTAATAACAGCACCTGCTATGCTAAGTTCTTCTACATAAAGCAGAAAGTCTGGTTGTCAATCTGCTGCATTCCAAGGCTTTTCCAGAAAATTTCGGCATTGTCGTTTTTAGCATCAAGAAAAACCTTTTTTGCGCCGGTTTCAATCATGAGCCGTTCCATTGTACAGGTACCGATACCAAGACCTCGGAAATTCCTGTTTACTTCAAAAAGCTCAATTGAAAGCGTGTCATCCAAAAGCCGGTAAATGCAGACCGCCTTTAGAAAATCTGTTGAGGGCGTGTAATCAAAAACCATATACGAGCAGCCCTGCAGAATAAAAGAAAATTCTCCGTTTTTGGTATAAGACTTTAAAAGTGGAAAATTATCCCAGCCTTCAAGCATCATATATGATTCAAAAATGTCACAATCAAGAATTCGATAGTTAAGATTCATTAACGCTGATTATAGCACAGTATTCTACAGGCATGAAGAACCAGTCCAAAAAGATTTTCTCAATTAAAATCATTTTTTTTGAGTCTGGTGTGCCTAGGCTGCCGGTTTTTATGTAAGTAAAAAAGCGACACTTTTCTCCGGTTGGACTTCCGTTTCAAGATTAATCTGCTGCGCAAAGCCGAGCTTGTTGTTTTTGGCTGATTTCATTAAAATAGGCGCATGTCTAATCAAGATTTTTTCAGTGGCTATTTTGACTGGGCGGCAACTACACCGCCAGATACGGCAATTTTACAGGATTCTCTGCTCAGAACGGCAGAATGTTTCGCAAACCCGTCAAGCGTTCATAAAGAAGGCCTGAAAGCAAAAGAGCTTCTCAGCGAGGCACGCACAAGATGTGCAAAAGCTCTTGGTGTTGCCGCCGACACTTTGATTTTTACTTCCGGCGGAACAGAAAGCGACCACTGGCCTGTGCTTTCGCTTTTGCAGAGACCGCGCTCAAAAGCACAAGAGACACAGGGCAACATCATTATCTCTGCCATTGAGCACCCGGCAATACGTGGAATGTGCGAAAGCATGAAAAACCTGGGCTATGACGTTATTTCCGTTAAGCCCGAAAAAAACGGAATTGTTGACGCCGAAAAACTGCTTGAAAAAGTGAATGAAGACACGCTTCTTGTCTGCCTTATGGCTGTAAACAACGAAACCGGCGCAATTCAGCCTGTGTATCAGGTTGCAGACGGTCTTATTAAGCTTTGTGCCGGCAAACGCAAGCCCAAATTTCATGTTGACGCGGTTCAGGCAGCCGGAAAAATTCCATTGTCTTTGGCACACCCCGGCATAGACAGTGCGGCAATAAGTGCGCACAAACTGCGCGGCCCAAGAGGAATTGGACTTTTGTATCTTGCAAAGCGTCAGGAAACATTTTTGCGCGGCGGCGAACAGGAAAACGGCTTGCGCGCAGGCACAGAAAATGTTGCAGGCGCATTGTCGCTTGCAGCCTGTCTTGAAAAATATGCGCTTACACCTGAAAAATTAACCGCTAAAGGCGTTGTAAATCAAACCGCATATAAGTGCTATACAGAACAGCTTGAAACCACAGCGCATTTTGTAAAAGAAATTTCCGGCTTAAAAGGCTGCAGAATTATCCCAGAAGTGCGCACCGGCATAACTATAGAAGAAAGCGCAGGTCTTTTCTCGCCCTGGATTGTTCAGGCTTCATTTGACGGCATTCCGGGTGAAGTAATGGTGCGCGCCTTGAGCGAAAAAGGCTTCAGCATTTCAACAGGTTCTGCCTGCTCTGCAAAGAAGCTTTCAAGGCCAATACTTGAGGCAATGGGCATAAAAAAAGACCAGGCTTCTACAGCTGTGCGTTTCTCTTTTGGTGCAGAAACAACAAAAGAAGACACAAACGCCCTTATTCAGGCTTTAACCGAAATAAGGGCGCTGTTCAAGATTTAGTTTTTCAGCTTATCAGCTATTGTGCAGAATCTTTCGGCTTGTCAGACTTTTTGCCGGCAAGCTTGAAAAGCTTTTTTACCAAGCCGAGGCGGCCAAAGCAGATAAAGTAAAGGACTGCCGCCGCCAGAACAAACGGTACAGCAAATACTACAAAATAGAAAATGCCTACTAAGAAAGAAGCCAGGAATTCCAATGCGTCTGCCCAGAACTGTGAGAACTTTCTGCCTACGTCAGGATATGTAAAGCCCTGCTCTGTTGTGTTCGGCGGCAGAGATGCATCAAAATAAATTGTTGCAAAATCAATTTGATTTGACAAACGTCTGAACTGACCTTCCATTGATTCAATTTCGCCCTGAACATCGTTTAATTCGCGCTCTATAGAAAGCATATCTTCAATTTTTGGGGCATTTTTCAAATAAGACTGGAGTCTTTCGCGCAAGATTTTTCTTGTTTCAAGTCTTGCATAAAGGTCAAAGAACTGCTCTGTTACGTCCTGTGTTGAAACTGAACGGTTGTTGAGTGTGCCTAAAGAAGCACCTTCTTCAAAAGCCTGGTTGAAACGGCTCTGCGGAATTCTAGCAACTACGTTCAGATATCTTCCGCTTATTGAGCTGCTTGTTATGTAGCCGCCGAATTTTTCAACCCAGCCTGCAACGTTTTTTTCTGTTTCAGACAAGTCATTAACCTGAACAGAAATATTGCCTGTGTAAATGAGCTTTCTTGTGCTCTGAACGGCTTCTCTCTGTGTTCTTGAACCGCCGGTTTCAGCAGCATAATCAGCTTCGTACTCAACAGCTTCTTCTACAGCAAAGGCCTTTCCCATTGCGTTTGTCATATCAGACATAACAGCAGCCGGGGCAGCTTTCATGCTGGTTGTGGCAAAACTCTGGTTTACTGCATAGTCAGCACTGGCTCTTGAACCGGCTTTTTTTGCGCTGCAACCGGCAAACGATGCTGCACCGCTTACAACAACAATAAACAAAACCAAAACACAAAATATGGCTTGAACAGCAGATTCATGCTTCTTCAAGTTCTTGAAAATCTTATTCATAAAACCCTCCGATTAACAATTTTGATATTGAAACAACAAAGTAAATCAAAAGTTTCAAAAGCCTGAAAATATGATGGACTAGAACGGAACTGCTTTTGAATGTTAGTATCTACAGATAGGGACGATTAATAATGAAGAATCAAAAATGGATTTATCTTTTGTTTTCAATTATTCTTTACATAGCAAGCATCTTATTGTTTTCATTAATCACAATTGGAATAAAAGGCGCTGATAATGTTATTATTTCATTGCTTTTAGCAATAATATCATTCCATTTTATGACAAAATTTAAAGAAATCAAAATAGAATGGGTTAAATATATTTTATTGTTTTTAATGGCATATTTTGCATTAGTATTCGGAGCAAATTTTGTTTTTGATTTCGTTGCAGAAAAAATGATGATTCATTATGAAGCGATTGACGGAGAAAAATTTGAAAAACTCTGGAATATTTATGTAAATGACACAAGAAGAAATTTTTTATATATCTTCGGTTTGTTTTACAGTGCTGTTGCAACATGCTCATATTTCCTTGTACTGAAAATTCTAAAAAAGATAAAACAATAAAATCAAAAGTTTCAAGTAGTGAAAAATCGGCGTAAAAGATAGCTGATACTTATAGACACAGCCTGTAAAAGATTGTACATTTTCAACGTATTTTATGCATTATTTCTGCTGAATGAATTAAATCTGAAACAAAAAATATGACAGATTTTCAGTATAATGTGCTAAAATAAGAAATCTACAAAAGAAAAATCAGCCTGCATAAACGCGCAGGCTCCATAAAGTACAGGAGTATCATTATGCAGTATGGACATTTCGACGATGAACACCGCGAATATGTTATTACTAACCCAAGAACGCCGGTAAAGTGGATAAACTACGTCGGCACGCTTCAGTTCGGCGGTTTTCTTGACCACACAGGCGGTTCACAACTTTGCAAGGGCGACCCTGCCTTGAACCGCATTACTAAATACATTCCGCAGCTGCCTGCCGGAGAATTCAAAGGCGAAACAGCTTATGTCCGCGTTCGCAAGAACGGACAATCTGCAAAAGACGCAAAAGTCTTTTCGCCATATTTTGTGCCTTCGCTTATTGAGCCAGACAGCTTTGAATGCCGCGTCGGCATGTACTACACGCGCTGGGTCTGCACTTACGGCGAGCTGAAATTCGACATTCTTGCGTTCATTCCGCGCGGCGGCAACGAGCTTATCCGCCAGTACACAGTTACTAACACAGGCAAAGAAGCTCTTAAAGTTGAGCTTATTCCTGTTGTGGAATTTTCACATTTTGACGCGCTTAAGCAGCTGACTAACGCGGACTGGGTTCCGCAGACAATGCAGAGCCATTCAATTGAAACAAAGAGCGGCAATGCTGCAATCGCGGCTTATGCGTTCATGAAGCGCGACATGGGCGTAAACGTCTTCTCTGCAAACGTTAAGGCTTCTTCTTATGAAACAGACCGCAAGCGCTTTCTTGGTGACAACGAATACGGCACATGGCAGAATCCACTCTCTCTTAAAAACGAAGAATTATCTTCAATAGATGCTGTACGCGGCGATACAATTGCTTCGTTTATTCTGCCTGCAGGAGAAATTGCACCGGGTAAGAGCAGCACAATCATTACACAGCTTACACAGGTTGACCGCCTTGATTTGGCTGCTGCCGCAACAGAAAAATACACAACTACAGAAGCTGTAAAAAAAGCTTTTGATGAGCTTTCTGCTTTCTGGGACAAGTACCTTTCTGTTATAAAGGTAAACACACCGGATGCAGCCTTCAATTCAATGCTTAACCTGCATAACCCGAGACAGTGTTTTACAACAAAAACATGGTCACGCTATCTTTCGCTTTATCAGCTCGGTTACGGTTCAGATAGAGGCATCGGCTTCAGAGATTCTTCACAGGACGTCATGGGCGTTATCCCACAGATTCCAGATGAAGCCCGTGAATTGATTGAAAAGCTGCTTTCTGTTCAGAGCACTGATGGTTCGGCTTATCATCAGTTTAATCCGCTTTCAATGGTTGCCGGCAGAGGCGACTCAATGGAATACGAGGACAGACCACATTTCTATTCAGACGACCAGTTGTGGATTGTGCTTGCCGTAAGCGCTTATGTAAAAGAAACTGGCGATTACGACTTTCTCAAGAAGCAGATTCCGTTCTATGAAAAAGACAAGAACGAAAAGCCGCTTGAAACAGGCACAGTCTATGAGCATTTGCAGCGCGCCGTTAAGTTTACGCACGAAAACTGCGGAAAGCACGGACTGCCGCTTCTGGGCTTTGCAGACTGGAACGACACGGTGAATCTGCCGACCGGCGCAGAAAGCTTGTTTACGGCAAACCTTTACGGCTGGGCACTTCTTGAGCTTGCCGAGCTTGCAGATTTCAGAAACGAAAAAGACAAGGCCGAAGAATGGCGCAAATGGTACAGCGAAATGAAAGCCAAAGTGCTTGATTCTGCTTGGGACGGCGAATGGTTTGTACGCTATTTTGACGACAAGGGCGAACCTTTCGGCTCTGCAAAGAACGAATATGGCAAAATCTGGCTCAACGGTCAGTCTTGGGCAGTGCTTTCGGGCTTTGCTTCTGGCACAGACAAAGGCAGAAAAGCTATGGACGCCGTTAAGAAATATCTTGCAACAGACAAGGGCATCAAGCTTTCTTGGCCGGGCTACAACGGCTACGACCGAGAGAAAGGCGGCGTCACAACTTATCCGCCTGGAGCAAAAGAAAACGGTGGCATCTTCCTTCACCCGAACCCATGGGCTATTATAGCCGAAACAATTCTTGGCGACGGCGATCAGGCTTTCACATATTATCAGCGCATCAACCCGGCCGCCAAAAACGATTCGATTGACGAGTATGAGTGCGAGCCTTACTGCTACGCGCAGAACATTCTCTCAAACGAGCACCCGCAGTTCGGGCTTGGCAGAAACTCATGGCTTTCGGGCACATCAAGCTGGACATACCAAGCTTCAACAAAGTATATCCTCGGCATCAGGCCGGAACACACAGGTTTACGCATTGAGCCGTGCATTCCAAAAGCATGGAAAGGCTTTACCGTTGAACGGACTTGCCGCGGCAGCGTCTACAAAATCAGCGTGAAAAACGCAAGCGGCGTTTCAAAAGGCGTAAAGTCAATCAAGCTAGACGGAAAAGCTATTGACGGCACAATCGTTCCGTGGCAAAAAGCCGGAACGACACACACCGTTGAAGTTGAGATGTAGGCTGAAATAAAAGCTAATTCAAGGCAGGCACGGCTAAAAAGGCTGTGCCTGCCTTTTTTTATGCTCAACCTTTCAAGCCAGGCTGCTGCAAGCTTAACGTTTCTAATCTGATTTTAATCTTAAGCATGTTACAAAGTTTATTTCAGCATGTTTAACGAATAACTATGAAAAGACAGAACATTTTTTCTTTATTTATTCTTGCAGTCTGTGCAGCACTTAACTTGTCTGCACAAACACAATTGATTCAGCCTAGAATCAAAATGAGCACCGGCACTGACGAAAACGCAGTCCGGCTGTCTAATCTTGCTGTTGAAGTTGAAGTCACCGGCAATATTGCGACAACAACTTATGACATGATTTTCACCAACAGCTCAAACCGCATTCTCGAAGGCGAATTCGAGTTTCCGCTCGACAACGGCCAGACTGTTTCACGCTATGCGCTCGACATAAACGGAAAGCTCCGCGAAGGCGTAGTCGTTGAAAAGGAAAAAGGCCGCCAAGTTTTCGAGACAATCGTGCGGAAAAACATTGACCCTGGTCTTGTCGAAATGACTTCGGGCAACAACTTCAAGACAAGGGTCTACCCTATTCCGGCCAAAGGCTCAAGACATGTGGTTATTGCTTTTGAGCAGGAACTCAAGACAATTGACGGCAACCGCACTTATATTCTGCAGCCGCTTACAGACGGTACTATAGACACTTTTGAATTTTCAATGAAAGTACTCAATTCTTCGTTCAAACATGCAAACGAAAGCTCTTCATTTGAGACGCTCTCTATCGAAGACTGGAACAATTCATATAACGCACATTTCAAGAAAGAGAACTACACGCAGACCAAGCCGCTTTCATTCTCGCTGCCGTCTGCAAAAAACGATGATACTTTCGTTCAGACGCTCGGCACAGACACATATTTCTATTATTACACGCCGATGGAACCGAAAGCGCGCGAAAAGAAGCTGCCGTCAAAGATTGCAATTCTTTATGATGTTTCTTCTTCAGCTGAGAAACGCGACAAGTCACGCGAATTTGCTTTGCTCGAAAAGTACATTTCAGCCTGCAAGGCAAAAACTATCAGCGTTACAACTTTCAGCAACACCGTGCATGAAACAAAGTCTTTCAATTCTGCGGCTGCCGTAAAGGAATATCTTGAAAAGCAGCAGTATGACGGCGCGACAAATTTCAGCGCAATTGACTTTGCTTCTATTGCCAAAAAAGCAGACGAAATTCTCGTATTTTCAGACGGAATGAACACTTGGGGCGACAGCATAAGCTTGTCTGAAGGCTCAAAAGCTTTTGAAGCCGCCGTGCCTGTAACAGCCGTAAATTCTTGCGCCTCTGCAAATCATTCAATGCTTACAATGCTTGCCACAAAAAATGACGGCGTTTACATTGACCTTTGCTCAAAGACAAACGAAGAAGCAATCGACATGCTCACAAAAGAGACATACAGGCTGCTCAATGTTGAATGCGATTCTGCAAAATTCAGCAGCGTTTACCCTGAAAAAGGCGCTGCCGTAAGCGGCACTTTCTCTATGGCAGGCATTCTCAAGAAAAAGAGCGGAACAATCAAACTTGCATTCGGCTACGGCAAAAATGTTACTGACCGCATCGATGTCGAAATTTCAGCAGTAAAAGGAATTGAAGCAGAAAACGTACAGCGCATGTGGGCACAGAAAAAGATTGAGAACCTTTCAGTCTTTTATGACGACAACAAGACCGAAATCACGGAGCTTGCAAAGAAGTTCAACATAGTTACGCAGGAAACTTCATTAATCGTTCTCGACAATGTTTCAGACTATGTGCGCTACGGCATAACACCGCCGGCAGAGCTTAAAGACGAATATGACAGGCTCGTGCGCTCAAACAGCAAGCCTGTCTCAAATGGCGGAATTCCGGCTAGCGTCTACCGCACATTTGAAGCGTTCAAAAAATGGTGGAACACATCGCCTAAGGAATTCAAGGAAAAGAAAAAGCCGAGAAAAGTTAAGGGCGACATGCCTTTAATGCGGAATGACAGTGCCCCAGATACAATGTTCCTTGAAACCGAGCCAACAGCAGAAGGCGTTTCAGAAAGACGCCTTTCGACACAAGCTGCAACAGCACCGATGGCAGCGAATGCGCAAGTTTACAGTGACATGGCTGATGACAGCATGATGGAAATGGAAGCAGTTTCAGCAAATGCAAGCAAGACTGCGGACGGTCAGACAAGAAACGCAGCCGCTTTTTCAAAGATTGAGCTTCAGTCATGGTCGCCAGACAACGACTATCTCAAGAAGCTTAAGAAAACTTCGCTTGAGCGCATGTATTCTGTTTATCTTGAACTCAAGGCTGAGTATAAATCTTCTCCGGCTTTCTTTATGGAAGTTTCAGACTATTTCTTTGATGAAGGTCTTAAAGATGAGGCTTACCGCATTCTTTCTAACCTTGCTGAAATGGAAATTGAAAATTCAGACATATTGAGAGCATTAGGCAACAAGCTTGTTGAGCGCAAAGATTACGCAAATGCAATTTGGGTTTACAAAAAGCTCACCAAAATCAGAAGCGAAATTCCGCAGTTCTATAGAGATTTGGCGATGGCTTACCATTATAACGGCGACGACCAGCAGGCTGTAGACACGCTCTGGTACATGTCTTCTAAAACTTGGGACAGCCGCTTTGAAGAGATTCAGCAGATTGCGCTCAACGACATGAACAGCATAATTGCGCTCAGCGGCAAAAAATCAAAACTTGACACTTCAAGCATTGACAAAAAGCTTATGGAGAATTTTCCGGTTGACGTAAGAGTTGTGCTTACATGGAACACAGACAACTGCGACATAGACTTGTGGGTAACAGACCCTGACGGCGAAAAGTGCTTCTACCAGAACAAGGTAACTGCAAACGGCGGTCATCTGTCACGCGACTTTACACAAGGCTATGGCCCTGAAGAATTCTGCATAAAAGAAGCGCCTGAAGGAACTTACAAGATTGAAGCGAACTATTACGGCACTTCAAGCCAGAAAATGCTTCAGCCGGTAATCGTGCAGGCGGAAGTCTTTACAAACTTCGGGCGCGAAAACCAGAAGCGCGAAGTGCTTACGCTTCAGCTTGATTCAGTTAAGGGCGTATTTACGATAGGAACAGTTACGTTCAAAAAGTAAAAAAGCACTGAAAAAAGAAAAGCTCCGGCGGATCAATTGCCGGAGCTTTTTTTACAGAATCTATAGGGAACGTCTAAAAAGTATTGTCATGCAGAACTTAGTTCGGGATGACAGTCTTGAACTTTTTAGACAGCCCCTTTTTTACAGCGCCGGTGCATCGGCGCAGGCTACAACCTTTACGCCGGTACCGAGCAAATCATATAAAAGCACGTCGCCGCATTTTACGGGCGCTTTGCATTTGGCGCGGCGGATAACTTCCATTGCCTTAAGCAGCATGTCTTTTGGAATTTCACCGGCTGTCTTTACGGGCACAAGTTTCAAGCTTGAGCCTGTTACAGCTATTGTGGTCGTCAATGTGCGTGTCGGAAAAGTCAGCTCTTTTTTGGCGTATTCTTCGCCGCGGCGGCAGTTGTTGCCAGTTACAGAAGACACTTCAAACAAGTCTTCTTTCTGCTCGCCTGCTATTTCAAGGCTGCACCCCATCGGGCAGATGATGCATGTAAGATATTTCTTCATCAGTCTATATCCTCCTCCGGCAGTTCAATCGACACGGAAACAGAATCTTTAAGCAATGCAAGCTTTGCCTTATCAAGCTCAATCACCTGCATTTCGCCAGGCCGCACAATCCGCCGCCGCGCAGAGCAAATCCGCTCAGTTCCGCTAGAAACAACAATCTGCACATCGCGGTACACATCTGTTACACGGAACATAATCGAAGCTTTCTCGTGGTCAAGCGAATCAATGTACTGCGGCACGGTGTAGCGCACGCGGTTTGCGCCACGCACAGGAATTCGAAGCCGCTTTTCATGTTCCGTGCGCTTTACATAAGATGCAGCCTGCGCACCGGCGCGAAGACTTTCCGCCGTAACAAAATCGACCAAATCATGAACATGAACAGTGTTGCCGCAGGCAAAAATGCCGTCAACAGAAGTTTCCATCGTTTCGTTTACCACCGGCCCAGAAGTTGCGGCATCAATAGCAATTCCGCAAGCTGTCGAAAGCTCATTTTCTGGAATAAGCCCGACCGAAAGAAGCAGCGTATCACATTCAACATAAGTTTCTGTGCCGGGTTTCGGCTTTCTGTTGCTGTCAACTTCAGCTATTGTAACGCCTTCAAGCCGCTCTTTTCCGTGAATCTTCGTAACAGTATGAGAAAATTTTACAGGAATGTTGAAGTTCTCGACACACTGAACCATGTTCCGGGCAAGACCTGCCGAAAACGGCATAACTTCGCAGATGAGCTTTACTTCCGCACCTTCAAGCGTAAGCCGCCGCGCCATAATCAAGCCGATGTCGCCCGAACCGAGAATCACGACCTTTTTGCCGGGCAAGTAGCCTTCAATGTTGACGAAACGCTGAGCTGCACCGGCCGTAAAAATGCCTGCCGGCCTTTCACCCGGAATTACGAGCGCACCGCGCGTGCGTTCGCGGCAACCCATTGAAAGCACAAGCGCCTTTGTCTTTATGAAAAGCAGCCCGTCTTCTGTGTTTATCGCTGTAACAAGCTTGCCGTCGTCTTCCAGCTTTTCGATTGAAAGCACGGTCGTGTCTGTCTTGTATTCGATATTAAGCTCATGCACCTCAGCAATAAAGCGCGCGGCATATTCTGTGCCTGTAAGCTCTTCGCCAAAATGGTGCAGCCCGAAACCGTTGTGTATGCACTGCAGCAAGATTCCGCCGAGACGTGTGTCACGCTCTAAGATAAGCAGCTTTTCTACGCCGTTCTTCCGCGCTTCAACCGCCGCCGCAAGACCTGCCGGGCCGCCGCCCACAATTACGATTTCATATTCAAGCGAAACTGATTTTTCTTCTGAATTAAGTTTTTTCTCATTCATGATGAACCTCGTCTGTTATGCGCGTCTTGCCGTAAAGCACATAAGAGCAGCCGCCCTTTTTGGTCACTTCCATCATAGGAATTTTCAGCTCGCGGCTGATGATTTCTGTAACACGCGGCGAGCAGAAACCGCCCTGGCAGCGCCCCATTCCGCTTCTTGTGCGGCGCTTTACTCCGTCTAGGTCAGACGCGCCCACGGCAGAATGAACAGCCTGCACGATTTCAGCTTCCGTTATCATTTCGCAGCGGCAGATAATGCGCCCGTAAAGAGGGTTTTCTTCTATAAGCTCGGCTTTTCTGGCGGCAGAGGCGCGCGCAAAGCTTTCAATGCCCTTTCTCACTGGCACAAAATCTTGGTTCGGTGTCAGCTTCAAGCCCGCCTTTTCAAGCAGCCCGCAAACATAAAGCGCAATTGCGGGCGCGGCCGTAAGCCCCGGCGAAGCAATGCCGCCCACAGTGATAAAGCCTTTGATTTTTGCATCTTCTTCTATTATAAAGTCATTCACAGGCACACGCTCTTTTTCAGCTTTATCTGAACTGACAAACGCCAAAGCGCGCACGCCTGCAAACGAATTGATGATGTTCCGTCTCGGCAAACGCGGAATTGTACGGCAAGCTGTGTCGAACACAAGCTGCTGCCCTTCCTGCGTCGTGGCAGTTTCATCAACAGCCTTTACTGAATCTGCGCTTGGCCCGACCAGAATGTTGCCGTCTACAGTCGGCGTTACAAGCACGCCCTTGCCAAGCTTTGACGGCGGCTGAAACAGCACATGATTCGCCAAATTCTTGCAGTTGCTGTCAAGCAGGCAGTATTCGCCACGGCGCGGCACAGTCTTAAAAGCCCTTGCACCGGCAATTTCGTTTATCTTATCAGCATAAAGCCCGGCCGCATTCACGACAAACCGCGCCTTGATGCTGCCTTTTGCGGTGCTCACCTCGAAAAGCTCTTTGCCTGAATCATCTGAAAGTTTTGAGATTGCGCGCACCTGGCTGTTAAGATAAAGCTTTGCACCGTTCTGCACGGCGTTTTCTGCAAAAGCCCAAGTCGCCTGATAAGGGCTTATGATTCCGGCGGTAGGCGCAAAAAGCGCAGCACAAGCTTCATCTGAAATTTCAGGCTCAAGCTTGTTAAGCTCGTCTTTTTCGATTATGCGAAGTTCTTTTACACCGTTGGTCTTGCCCCTTGCAAGCAGCTTTTCAAGATGCGCCCTGTCATCATCGCTAAAAGCAATAACGAGCGAGCCAATCTGGTTAAAATCGAAATGCAGCTTCTTCGCAAGTTCCGGGTACATTTCTGCGCCCTTGACATTAAGCTTTGCCATCAATGTGCCAGGTTCAGGGTCATAGCCCGCATGGATTATGCCGGAATTAGCTTTTGAAGTTCCGCAAGAAACGTCGCTCTCTTTTTCGAGAATGCAAACATTCAGCTTATACTTGCTTAATTCGCGTGCAATGCACGAACCTACAATGCCTGCACCGATAATTGCAACATCAAAAATCATTGTTTTGCCTCTTCCCAATCAAGAGCACGCGAAACAGCCTTCTTCCAGCCGAGACAGCATTGCTCACGTTTTTCGTCTGACATTGAAGGCTTAAAAATCTTCTGCGCTTTCCAGCAAGCCTTAAGCTCATCAGTATTTTTCCAGAAACCTACGGCAAGACCCGCCAAAAAAGCCGCACCCAATGCGGTTGTTTCAACATTCTGCGGCCTTATCACCGAAGTTTTGAGCAAATCTGCCTGAAACTGCATCATCACGTCGCTAACGCAAGCACCGCCGTCAACTTTGAGAGATTCAAGCGGCTTGCCCAAGTCTTTTATCATGCAGTCGATTACGTCCTTAACCTGAAAGGCGATGCCTTCAAGGGCGGCGCGGCAGATATGCGCCTTTTTAACGCCGCGCGTAAGCCCGATTAACGTGCCGCGTGCGTACATATCCCAATACGGCGAAGCAAGGCCGGTAAAAGCCGGCACAAGATACGCACCGTTCGCATCCGGCACAGATTCAGCAAGCATGTCACATTCGTGCGCAGTTGAAATAAGCTCAACCTCGTCGCGAAGCCACTTTATTACGGCGCCGCCCATAAAGACGCTGCCTTCAAGCGCATAAGTAACTTTTCCGTTAAGACCGAGCGCAATTGTCGTAAGCAGATTATGCTTTGAAAGCACCGGCTTCGTGCCTGTGTTGAGCAGAAGAAAGCAGCCTGTGCCGTAAGTGTTTTTTGCAGAGCCTTCGTCAAAGCAGCCCTGCCCAAAAAGCGCAGACTGCTGGTCGCCAATGGCAGAAGCAATCGGCACTTCAAAGCCGCACACAGCTTTTGAGGTTGTGCAATAAACTTCGCTTGAATCTTTTACTTCAGGCAAGATGCAGCGCGGAATGTTCAAAAGCTTTAAGATTTCATCGTCCCATTCAAGCGTATGAATGTTAAAGAGCATCGTGCGGCTTGCGTTCGTAACGTCTGTAACATGAGCCTTCCCGCCGGAAAGCTTCCATATAAGCCATGTATCGATTGTGCCTGCTAGAATTTCGCCGTTTTCTGCGCGTTGGCGCAAGCCGTCAACGTTTTCCAAAAGCCATGCAATTTTGGTCGCCGAAAAATAAGCGTCTATAATCAGGCCTGTCTTGTCTCTGAAAAAATCTGTTTTCTGTTCCGCAATAAGCTTGTCACAAATTGCGCTTGTGCGGCGGCACTGCCACACGATTGCGTGATAAACCGGCTTGCCGCTAGATTTTTCCCAGAGCACCACGCTTTCGCGCTGGTTTGTTATACCAAGAGCCGCAATTCGTTCTGCAAGCTCTGCTTCCGTACATTTGTTGTCTTGCGCGGCAAGCCCGATTATTTCCTTTAGAACGTCAAGCTGGCTGTCAAAAAGCTCTTCGGCATCATGCTCAACCCAGCCGGGTTTAGGATAATACTGCGTAAATTCACGGTTTCTTGAAAAAAGCGGCTGCGCCTTTTTATTGTAGATGATTGCCCTTGAAGAAGTTGTTCCCTGATCAAGCGCAATGATAAAATCTTTTTGCATTATTTCCTCCATAAAACATGATGCTTAAACATTCTCTAAGTATATCATGAATTTTGAAGGCAAGAGAAAAATTCTGCTTAAATTGATAATAAAAAAGCCGCCTAGAAATAAAGTCATGCTGAACTTGGTTCAGCATCTGCTATATGCAGCATACAGATTCCGAAACAAGTTCGGAATGACAGTATGACATAAACTTCTTAGGCAGCCTCTTAGTAAAAGCTTATTTGCCGAACACAAGTTCGACGACTTCTTCCATTCTTGAAACAGGATGGAACGTAAGCCCTTTCTTTACGTGTTCAGGAATATCGTCAAGGTCACGCACATTCTGCTTTGGAATGATGATGTGCTTAATCTTGTTGCGCTTTGCCGCGACAGTCTTTTCTTTTAAGCCGCCAATCGGAAGCACCTGCCCTGTCAGTGACAATTCGCCTGTCATCGCAAGATTCGGCTTGATTGTCTTGTCGCGGATAAGCGAAAGCAAGGTCGTCGCCATCGTTATACCGGCAGAAGGGCCGTCTTTCGGCGTTGCACCTTCCGGAATGTGCAGATGAACCGTGTTCCTGTCAAACCAGTCAGCCGTGCACCAGTTCTTTTCAATTGCATAGCGGCGCGACCAGCTCAAAGCGATTTCAGCAGATTCCTTCATTACATCGCCCATCTGGCCGGTCAGCTTGAAGCCTTCTTTGCCGGCAAGCGCGACAGCTTCAATTATCAGAGTGTCGCCGCCCATGCTTGTCCATGCAAGCCCGATTGCAGTGCCCGGTCTGTCAGCCTTTTTGATTTCTTCCTCGTCAAACACAGGGTTGCCGAGGAATTTCTTAATGTCTTCGGCTGTAAGTTCCCGCTTTGCGGCAAGCACCGAATTGCGCGCCTCATCAGTTTCAGCTGAAAGATACTCTTCAGAAGTCAAAAGTTCTGTCGCAATTTTGCGGTGAATCTTGTCGAGGTTCTTCTCAAAATTGCGCACGCCGGATTCCCTTGCATAGCTGTTCGCAATAAGCAGCAGAATATCTTTTGTGTATTTTATCTGGCTCTTTTTAAGGCCGTTGCGCTCAAGGCTGCGCGGAATCAGATATTTCTTGGCAATTTCAACCTTTTCCTGGTCAATGTAGCCTGAAAGGTTGATGATTTCGGCGCGGTCAAGCAGCGGTTCCGGAATCGAGTCAAAAGAATTCGCCGTGAGAATAAACAGAATTTCTGATGCATCAAACGGCAAGTCAAGATAATGGTCTCTGAACGCGACATTCTGCTCAGGGTCAAGCACTTCAAGCAAGGCAGAAGCCGGGTCGCCCTGATAAGATGAGCCCATCTTGTCAATCTCATCGATGAGGAAAACCGGGCTCTTTGATTTGGTTATCTTCAGGCCCTGAATGATTTTACCCGGCATTGCGCCGATGTAAGTGCGCCGGTGGCCTTTGATTTCGGCTTCATCGCGCATACCGCCCACAGAAAAGCGGAAGAACGGTTTGTTCATGGCATTCGCAATTGAGCGGCCGACGCTTGTCTTGCCGACACCTGGCGGGCCGACGAGCAATATAATAGAACCTTTTGAGTCTTTTTTAAGACGGCGCACAGCAAGATATTCGATTATGCGTTTCTTAACGTCCTCAAGGCCGTAATGGTCACTTTCAAGAATTTTCTTTGCTTTCTGCAAGTCATATTCTTCCGGCGCAGGCTCTCCCCACGGCAGAGCTGCAATTGTTTCAAGATAATTGCGCGAAATCATGTATTCGCTTGAATTCGGGTCCATTAGCGCGAATTTCTCAAGTTCAGAATCAACAGCTTCTTTTATCTCACCTTCAAACTTGAATGCGTCAAGCTTTTCTTTGAATTTCTGATAATCTGAGCTTTTTGCGTCAACCGCCATGCCAAGCTCTTCTTTAATGGCTTTAAGCTCTTCACGCAAGAAATAATCGCGCTGGCTCTTTTCAATGCGGTCGTTAATCTCGTTTTGAATGCGCTTCTGGATGCGCAGAAGCTCCTGCTCTTTTTTGATGAACACGAGAACCTGTTCCATGCGCTGGCGCACGTTCTGCATTTCAAGAATGCGCTGCTGGTCGTCTTTTTCAACATTCAAGATTGAAGCGATAAAATCGGCGACCTTGCCCGGATGGTCAATGTTCACGATGTTCAGGCGCATTTCTTCTGAAAAAAGCGGATTGTTTTCAGAAATTTCCTTCATCTCGCTGAGAAGCGCGCGTGTCAGCGCCTTAACCTCAAACGTGTCGTCTTCTTCGTCTTCAAGATATTCAACAAGCGCCACAATCGGGGCTTTTTCAGAAAGAACCTTGCGGATTTTAAACCTTTTGATTGTCGAAATGAAGATGTTCACGCCGCCGTCTGGCAGATTAATCTTCTTTACGATGCGTGCCGCCGTGCCTACAGAATGAAGGTCTGCGGCAGACGGAGATTCAACATCATTCTTTGTCATTACAACGCCGATAAGTCCGTCTGATGCGGCGGCTGTCTCAACGACATTCGTATCGTCAATTGAATTTATCATCAGCGGCGTAAAAATGCCCGGAAAAATGGGCCGCCCCGACAATGGAATGATACTTAGTTTATTTGAAAGTGTCTGGTCTACAGTTGCAAGATTGGGTTCAGACATATTACCTCTTTGATGCTTTTATTAAAACTCTATATATCGTTATATATTTAATATCCTAATTTTTTCTGATAAAGGCAAATACTTTTTTTGATTTTTCGTCTTATTTAATTGAGCCGGGCTGAATTGTCATGGCATTAAGCGCACCGCATTTTATGCCCTGTCTGACCGCCGCTTCAAAGCCGCTGCCGTCTGCAAGCGCGGCGGCAAAACCGGCCGTAAATGCATCACCGCACCCGATTGTGTTCAGCACTTTTTCCTGCGGAATTGATTCAGAACTTATGTTCAGAAGCTTGCCGCCGTCAAATGCAAGCACAGAATCTTTGCCGCGCGTTATTACAGACTGAACTCCGTATTCGCTATAAAGCTTTGCAATACAAGCATTTATCTGATTTTCAGTCATAGCTTCGGCTTGCTCTTCAAAAAAAGTTTCTTTAAGCTCTTGCGCGTTGGGCTTTATAACCAGCGGTGCACCGCAAGCATTTTGCGGAACGGTACGCAAGGCATTGAGAAGCTCCTTTAAGTCCGCGCCTCTTATATCAAGCACAACCGCCACATTATGCGCATGTGCTTTCAAGGCAATCTTTGCAAAAAGTGAATCTCTAAAACCGGGTGCTTTGCTGCCCGAAATTATGAGCGAATCTATTTGCTGAAGCCCGCCGCCGTCAAGAAGCGCGTCTATAGCTTTTAAGAGCGCAACCTCTGTTTCAGGCTCAACCTTGTTGCCGCTTTCCACAAGCTCCGTTACACACCGGCTTATTGCGCCGCTTTCAAGGCTGTTTTCTTCTATTAAGGTGGTGCATGTCCGCGCTTTTGCGGCTGTTTCAATGGCGAGCAGCTTTATGGCCTGCTTTTCAAGCTCGGCCTCAAACCAGAGCTTGTCTTGTTTAGAGAGCTGCGTAACGTGAAGCACCTGCTTGCCGAGCTGTGCCAAGACACGGCTTGCGTTTATGCCCTTACCCGAAGCATCGGTGAAATTTTTTGAAGCGCGGTTTACTTCGCCGCGGCTTATTCTTTCAAAGCAGAGCGTCTTTTGGATTGTAGGATTCAGGCAAAGAGTTACGAACATAAAAGGTTGTGCAAAAATTTGAATAATTGATTCAGTCGGGCAAGCGGAATTCGAATCCGCGACCCCAAGTCCCCCAGACTTGTACGCTAACCAACTGCGCTATTGCCCGACAAAAGCAACTACCCAAAGTTTATTTTTATGCTGAACACCATATCAATAAAAGATTGGCTTGTCAATTACGCGCTAATTAGTGCAATATCTGAAACACGCTTCCGGCGATGTCGTGTCTTTGTACAGAAGCCGTCATTGCGAGGAACAAAGTGACGAAGCAATCTAATGATGAGCAGATGCTTTCGCGGTCAAGGCGAGGTTTGTCCCGCCCCCGCTTACGCATATTTTTATTTCTTCTTAAACACTATCAGCTTGCTGATTACATAGTTCAAAACGATTACGACGACTTGCGCGACGAGCTTGACAACCATTGTGTTGAAGCCGAGCCATGTGATAAAGACCAAAATTATCAGCTCTTCCACAAGAAGTGTGAACAGCCTGCCGCCGAAGAAGCCGATAAGCTGCTTGAAAAATTCGTCGAGCGTGTCAACATGCCCGTCAAAAACCCACGTTCTGTTGGTAAAATACTGATAAAGAACGCAGACAACCCAGCAGATTATGTTGTTCACTAGCTCGCTTATGTGAAAGCATTTGTCTATGGCGGCAAAAAGGAATATGTTCAGAAAAAAAGCAGTGCCGCCAAAAAACAGATAAAGCAGGGCTTCTTTATACTTCTTGTAAAAAGGCTCGAATATGTTCAGCACCGGCAGGTGTATCAGTTTGTCAAAAATATCTTTCTTTTCAAGCTTTTCGCTCTGGCCGCCATTGTTTTCTTTTTCAATCTGGTCAGCAATTTCATTCAATTCGTCGTTCAAAGCAATACCTCAACAAAAGCATACAACAATTTCATGCAAGTTTCCATACATAAAATTCGCTATGACGCATTTTTCTCAAGACATTCAGCTTTCCAGCCGATATAAAACGAAAGGGGTAAACTATACCCTTTTTACAAGGATTTAGTAAATGAAAAAAAGACGGATTTTTACGATAATTACTGCATCAATATTAATTCTGACAATGTTTTCATCCTGCGTTTCTGGAGCAATTGCAGGCGTTATGGCACCTACAGCGGCAGCTTTTATTGCCAGCGGAATTATTGGCGTAGGCGATGTGCCTGAAAAAGTGCCCGAAGAACCCGCTCCGCCAAAACCTGTAGAAGACGACAGCCATCCTGTTCCGACATTGCAGGGTGACCCGATTGCCAAAAACACTAAGTCTGACGCAGAATCATTTACCAATCCTCAAGCAGCAAATAATTCAGATGATGATTTTGTATACGAAGACGATGACGACGGTTTCTTTTATGAAACAGACACTACACCGTCTGCAAGCACAACAACAAAACCGGCAGAATCTGCTGCGACAGCAAAATCAAACGGTAGTGAAACCGACTTAAGCTCAAAGTTCAAGCCTTCTGCAAATAGCACAGACGCAGACAGCGCAACAGGAACAAGTCCGTCAAAGACTGCGGTTTCAAGCACAACAACTGCTGCAAATCCTGTTAATACAGAAAAATACACAAGCGACTGGAATGTAATCAATCTGATTCTTGCTGGAAGAGCCGAAGAAGCAAAGCAGGAATTAGACCGTACAAAAGCATATAATCAGACTGACAGAAACGGTTACAGCTCACTTCATGCAGCTGCAATGGCAAACAATGCAGAGCTTGTTACATGGCTTATTGCCCGCGGTGCAGACACGGAACAAAAAAACAATCTCGGCGACACACCGGTTTTTACAGCAATCCGTTATTATTCAGCAAATGCAGCACAAGCCTTAGTTGACGGCGGCGCTGATTATTTTGCAAGAAACTCTGAAGGTAAAATGGCATTTGCCGCCGGAATTGAAAAAGACAAGAGCTTCTACCCTGTTTTCATTATTCAGCCTGTAGGAGAAGTACGCGACATAAGAGGTCAGACCATTGTTCATTATTTTATAAAGAATGATGACATTGACGGTGCAGCATTATGCATTGAACGAGACCTTAACCTTGATATAAGAGACAACAACGGATTGACACCGCTTGCGCTTGCCTACACAAATACAGAAAGCCCTACAAGTGCAGCTCTTGCCGCCGCTCTTATTCTTGCCGGTGTTTCACCAATCAGGGGCGACTTTGAATATTTTGAAAACACCGTAAAAACAAGAAACGCAAGACAGACTTTTGAAGATGATCAGACAGCGCTTCACCTTGCCGTTGTAAGAAACCACTACGGCATAGCAGACTATCTTATTTCATGCGGCTCGCTTCTTGACGCACAGGATATTTCGGGTGCTACACCGCTTCATCTTGCAGTACGCTACGGCAGACTGAATCATGCAAAACTTCTGCTTGAAAAAGGCGCAAATGTAAACGCCTGTGACTCTACATTAAAGACTCCGCTGCTTATCACAGCACCAAAAGAAGCCCAGGACGATATTTACACTCTGCTTCTTGAGCATAAAGCCGACACTTCCGCACAAGACTTATTCGGCGATAATGCACTGCAAATTGCCACACTTGGCGGCATGTCAAGCAGCCTTGTTATCAGACTGATTAATGCCGGAGCGAGAGTTAATGCAGCAAACAAAAAAGGTCTTACACCGCTTGCACAGGCAGTAGCATTAAAGAATGTTGAACACATCAAGATTTATTCGACACATGGTGCAGATATTTTTGCAGCTGACATTAACGGTGAATCTCCTTTAACAAGATGTCTCAGAGACGGAAATATCTTAAAAATTCTTGTAAATGCATCAAATTTGAAAGTCACAGACGCTTACGGCAATACACCTCTTCATATTGCACTTGAGCATAAGGCAACAGCCGGAAGTGTACGCTATCTTCTTGATGCAGGAATTGCCGTAGATGTTGCAAACTGCTACGGCGAGACTCCGCTTTTCAGCGCTACAAAATCTGACAACTACCAGGGCGTTCAGCAGCTTATTAAAGCAGGCGCAATCAAAAACATTACAGACAATCAGGGCAACACAGCATTACACGCCTGTGTAAGATGGGCAGCAGAAAAAAGCTGTGCAAAACTGCTTGCAGCCGGTTATGATGTAGACATCAAAAACCAGTCAGGTAAAACTCCGCTTGCAGAAGCCGCACGCCAGAACCGCATAGAAATTATGAAGCAGCTTATCGCAAAAGGTGCAAATGTAAACTCACAGGACGTTACAGGCAAAAGCATTTTGATGGATGCTATTCAGTGCAAGAACCCGGTTGCGGCATCGCTTCTTCTTAAAAAAGGCGCAGATCCTACAATCGTTGACGTGTACGGCAGAAACGCATTCCATGAAGCTACAACAACTGAAATTGAAGAGCTTATTTCGCTTATTCAAAAGACAGGTGTAAGCCCGCTCTCTACAGATCTTCATGGCAAGACACCTTTTGGAATTATCATCAGAAAGGGCGATAAGCTTATTCAGTCAACTTTAGGAACAAACCGCAACATTACAGATGTCAACAAGAACAATCCGCTGCACATTGCTGTAATTGAGAATGCTCCGCTTTCAGTCTTTGAGCTGTTAGTTAAGCTCGGCTACGATATAAACGCAAAGAATAACAGCGGGAAAACACCGGTTCAGCTTGCGGTTTCAGCCGGCATGAACGATGCTGTTAAATATCTGCTTGATTGCGGCGCAGATGTTTTCACGCTTGACACGACAGGCTCTAACGCTGTTACAAGCTCAATAACTGATAATCCGTCTGTACTTATAGATATTCTCAATGCGAACAATAACAAAACTGATGCAAACGGAAACACAGTCCTTCATTATGCGGCACAATGCGCAGATTCAAATGTGCTTTCTGTTTTGATGCAGTACGGCGCAGACAAATACGCCAAAAACAGAAAAGGCGAGACCCCGGCTGACATTGCACAGAACTTCAGCAGACCGGCTGATATAATTCAGATTCTTAGATAATAACAGAATTTAAAAAGAATAAGGCTGTCCGTTTTTGGACAGCCTTTTTTTTCAGAGCTACTACTCTACTCTGACTGAGACGCTTTAAATTCTTCAAGAACTTTTTTAAAAGCACTTCCGTCTTTTTTAAGTTCGCGCGAACCACGTGTAATTTTACAAAGGCTCATATTGTAGTTCTTTGCAATTTCACGCTGTGTTGTACCGCGGTCAATTTCCCGAACCAATAGCCAACGGTTTGCAATATCGATAACTTCAGCTTCTGTCAGCAGACATTCAAGAAATTCCTGCATCTTTTTAGGAGTATCGATAAGTGTTAACGCTGTGCATAATTCTTTCAAGCATTTCTTAGTATTCTTATTGCATTCCATAAATTAAGTATACATATCTTTGTTAAAAAATACCAGAAGAATTTAGATTTTTTGCATTTTTTACATTTTTTAAGCGTCTTTAATAACAAAAAATCTTCTACCGTTTTCATTTACAAGCTTTGCAAGCAATTCAACAGGCATTTGCAGACTTTCAGCTACAAATTCATAAGTATGTTTGATTAAAAGCGGAGTGTTTGTCTTGCCTCTGAAAGGCATTGGCGCTAAATACGGCGCGTCTGTCTCTAAAAGCAGGAGGTCTTTCGGAATATAATTCAAAAGCCCAATATTCTGCTCTTTTTGAGCACCTTTGCCGAACGTTATTGTGCCTGAAAAAGAAATATAGCATCCCAAATCAAGAAAAGCTTTCGCTGCCTGCTTGTCATAAGAATAGCAATGAATCACCACTTTATCGTGGCCGCCTTCTTTTATGACACCGAGAGTCTCTTCAAAAGCGTCGCGCGAATGTACTATAAGAGGCAGCTGATACTTTTTTGCAAGCTCTACTTGCATTGCAAAAAGTTCTTCTTCTTCAGCAAGATGCGCCCTGCCAGCTTCCGCCGGGTTTTCACGTCTGTCAAAGCCGCATTCGCCCAATGCACAGATATCTTTGTGTGCATGTTCTTTCAAGATTTCTTCAAGCACGGCGCACTCATTCTTGCGGTTGATTACATCTTCTTTTGCAGGCCATATTCCGGCTGAAAAATATAGAAAACTGCTTGTACCGGCTGCTTCTTCTGCGATATTTTTCAGCTTTATACGCTCAAAAAAATCGTCAACTTCTGTACCTATATCAACTAAAAATGCATCTGAAATACCAGTTTTATTTTTTTCCGTTTCATCATAGTATTCTTTGAAAAAATCTTCTAGCGCGATACCCCTCTGCTGCATCATCGCCAGGTGGCAGTGTGTGTCTGTATACATAGCTTGACCAAACCCTTTATTTCTTATATTATCTCAATGTCTTTTATCGACGTGCCGGAATGGTGGAATAGGTAGACACAAGGGACTTAAAATCCCTCGGCAATTCAAACGGCCGTGCCAGTTCGATTCTGGTTTCCGGCACATCCTGATTTTTCAGTGTATAGCTTTCAAAAAAAGTGGCTGCCTGATTCAGACAGCCCTTTTTTTCTTCATTTATCGCAATTTTACATCAAATATTTGCTTTTCTCATTTTGTCTGGCTGAATTTTGAAGCAACTTCGTTGCGCCAATCTGCCTTCTTTTCGCGGTCTTCCCATTCGATTATTCTCTGAATTTTGAAACGGCGCAAGTCATGCGGATTTTCAAAATAGACAACGCCGAATCTGCCCTGCCCGATGTATGTGATTTTCTCGTTTTCGCCAAGCTTTTCTGATTCGTTAAGCTTTTTGAGAACGCAGTCAAAATGAACAGGCTGAAGCGTATCTCTGTCAGTCATTGCCGCAGGCAAATCGTAGATAGGCTCGCCGCAATATGCGCAGTTCGGCGTATCAAGCTTCGGCGATTCAACAGGTGCGTCTTTCAAATTCGGCTTAAATGATTTCTGTTCGTTATTTTTATGAGTTTCACGTTTATTATTGTAACGGCCATGTTCTGTTCCGGCGCCTTTCTTGCTCTGGCCTGAATGTCTGCCTGAAAAAGACTTTCCGTAATGATTATCTTGCGCCATAAAAACTTTGTCCTTGCGTCATTTTTTTATCTATCACGAGATTGTTGCTCAAAACTTGCGCAATACGCTGAATTGCGCCGTCTATATAAGCCGGATCGTGTATTTTTGTCTGTAATTCTGCGACACGCGCTGAACGTTCTGCTTTTGCAGCAGCTTTTTTTGATACAGAACTCATAAGGTCTCCGAAAAAGCATTCTCTATGTGGTAAATCTCATCATACCCAGGCATATCAAGGGCAATCAAGTCAAAACGCACATAGCACTCATTATATTGTCGATGTTCTGCAAGGAAACATTTAGCCGTTTTAATTATTCTTTTTTGCTTCTGTTTTCCGACTGCCTGAGCAAGACTGAAAAAGTCACCATTAGGCCAGGTTTTAACTTCAACAAAAACAACGGTTTCGTCCTTGCAGACAATTATATCCACTTCGCCAAATCTTGAACGGTAATTCCGGACAAGAACTTCATATCCGGCGTGCGCTAAAAACTTTGCGGCACGCTCTTCACCATTATTTCCTATTTGTTTATTCGAGCTTTCCATGCAAATCTTTTGCATCTAAGGCACGCACAATAAAAAGCTTGCGCATATTCTCGAGCTTTAGAACAGGGCCCGTATTATTCTGAAATTTCTCGCCTTCTGCCGAAATAAGAATTCTTATATCAGGTCTTAAAGGTGATGAATCATTTCCCTGAACAACACGCCCGATTGAAGAATCGCTTAAAAGCACAAGTGAACCAATCGGGTAAACGCCCATACACTGAATGAAAGCGCGGACAACTTCCGGCGAAAAGTGCCGTCCGTTATCGCTTATCAAAATCTTCATTGCTTCGTAACCGAGCATAGAAGTGCGGTAAGCTTTTTCTGTAATCATAGCTTCAAAAGCGTCTGTTACCGCAAGAATCGCAGCACCGGTGCTTATTTCATCTTGCTTCAGACCGCGCGGGTAGCCCTCGCCGTTCCAGTGTTCATGGTGCTGGCTTATCATGTCAGTAACTTCAGAAGGACAATGAAGCAGAGAACCGGCCATTCTTGCACCTTCAATTGTGTGCATTTTCAGTTTTGAAAATTCTTCTGGAATCAGCGATGCCTTCTTTTTGATAAGCTCTTCAGGCATAATAAACATACCGATGTCATGAACAAGCGCACCTGTTACATAAAGTTTTATCTTTTTGGGTGAAATACCCATTTTCTTTGAAATGAGATATGTCAGAATAGCAGAATCAACTGCTGCCTGCGCGAAATCGTGTTTTTTGACTTCACCCATTAGCAGAAAACCTGTTACAAAGCTTGCATTTTTCTCAATCAGACTGTAGAGCTGCTCTGAAAGGCTCTCTACATACTGAACAATATCAGCCGAAGAGTCGGCGCGGATTGACTCAATAATCATGCCCATTGCAGAAATCAGCTCGCAATAGCTTATAAACAGAGGATTTTCGTCAATAGGACCGACATAAGCGTCAGACAGTTCGCTTTCATCATTATGCGGAACTGCAAACGCGCCCGAAGAAGTTGTTTCTTCTGTTTCAAGCTCTTCAAGCTCTTCAGGAGAGCCTAAAAGCTCGTCAAGGTCAATTGAGGCTTTCGGAAGCAGTTTTCCGTATGTAACCACATAAGGAATGTGCCAGCGCTGCAATGTTTCAAGATGAAATTTTCTTATCGGCTTTTTTTCTGCCAGAAACATATGCTTTCCGTCATCAAAAAAAACTGGAGCTGAAAATTTCATACCAAGTTCAAGCAAATCACTGTTAATTTTGTTCATCACGCATCCTGAGCAGAAATGCAAAAATTCCTGCTATAACTTCGTATGTTTCCGGCGGAATATAATCACCGATTTCATACAACGAAAGAATTTCTGCCGTCAAATCTTCTTTAACTAAATATACAGAATTTTCTTCGGCTATTTCGATAATCCGCTCGGCATAGTCGCCCTTACCTTTAGCGACAATAAAAGGAGCTTCAGCCCCGTCCGGGTAAGAAAGCGCGACTGCAACTTTTTTGCTCATGCTTCCTCATCCACTCCTTTTATGAACAGCCCGCTGTCAACAAAGTATTCATCAAGAAGATTCTTGTCATAAACAATTTCAAGGCTGCGCCCCTCTGCAGCAAAAATGTTCTCAAGGATCTCCGTAAAACGTCCCACCTCGTTTTCTGAAACTTCGGGTTTGACAGCATAACGAATTTCAAATACCCTATGCATATTTTTCGGCGGAAAAAATTCAAAAATCAAGGATTTTTCATTATTTTTAGCATTTATATAAAACTTTTTAACAGAATGAATTGACTTATCCAAAAGCAGTCTGATATTGCCCTGCCACAATGTTTCATTCATTTCTTTTTCAAAAGGAAGCACAATCCAATGAGTGTTTTCGTTGCCAAGATGGTTGGACAATGTAAGCAGCCCTTTTTTGGCTTTTAAAACCGCTTCCGGATTCTGATAAAGCAAGTCTAAAAACGAGCCGGTTACAGTATTCAGCTGACCGTCTGAAATGTTTTTTGATTTCTTTTTTTTAGCTGAACCGTCAAAAAGAGAGAATATTTCATCAATAGCTTCATCGTCCGGCTCAATGCCTTTTGACTTAAGGAAAGCTGCAATTTCAGCCATTTTTGCCGCTTTCGAACCGAATTTCTTTGCTTTTTTCTGTAATGCCTGAAGCTCATCTTTTGTGAAATACGCTCCGTTCTCACGCATAAACTGAAGAAGTTTCAGGGAGGTTTCATCGGCTGCAAGCCCGAATGCCGAGCACATAGAAGCGTATACAATCTGTGTGTTGTCTGCAACCTGAAAAGCTTCTGATGTTTCAGCTTTTACCGGAATAAGATTAACGTTACCGTTTGCAATTTTCAGCTGCGCTTTGAAAGAATCGCCCTGCTTTAAGCCGCCCGCAATTTTAGAATCAGCCTCAAATACATTTCCTGCAAACGAAACAAGCATTTTTCCGTCTGGTTTCTGCCCCAAAACCCTGACAAAAACAAAGCCGCCATCCTTCAAAGCAGTTGTTGAAGAAAGAGCGGCTTTATCTAAAGAAATGTGTGTTACTGCGCGTGTAGAAATGTCTGCCATTATGCAGCCTTTCTACACACACAAGAACAGCTGCTAAAATTAGTCAGCTTTTTTTGTGATAAGCTCTTTAATTTTTGCATCTTTACCGATTTTATCGCGGATGTAATAAAGCTTAGAGCGGCGTACTTTACCAGGACGTGCAACTTCAACTTTAGCAATGCGCGGTGAGTTGATCGGGAAAACACGTTCAACGCCTACACCGTAAGAGTTCTTGCGAACTGTGAAAGTCTTTGAAACACCTGCACCTTTGAAGCAGATAACCAGGCCTTCATAAACCTGAATACGCTCTGTTTTACCTTCAATAATTTTGAAGTATACTTTTACAGTATCACCAACTTTGAAAGGTGCAATGTCATCTCTAGTTTGAGCAGCTTCGATAGTCTTAATTATGTCCATCTTTGTCTCCTGTTTCTTCTAGAATGCGCTTCTTGCGCTTCTTTTTTGGCTGAGCCACCGCAAAACCAGTCAGCTCGCCTATCATTAACTCAGCTTCTTTCGAAAGAGTTCCGGCCTGCCGTGCAGCCGCAATTAAATCCGGCCTTACTGCCAGCGTCTTTGCCAGTCTCTGTTTCAAGCGCCATTTACGGATATTCTCGTGATGGCCTGACAAAAGCACTTCGGGCACCTGCATGCCTTTATAGACTTCCGGCCGCGTATATTGCGGATATTCCAGAAGTCCGTCAGAATAACTTTCTTCGTCCAATGATTCACTTGAAATTACACCTTCTATAAGGCGGTATACTGTATCGATTACCACAAGAGCAGCAATCTCACCTGATGACATCACATAATCTCCAATTGAGATTTCGTCATCAACGCGTGAATCAATAATTCTTTGGTCGATACCTTCGTATCTTCCGCAGATTAAGACTAAATCAGTTTCCTGACTTAATTCCTGCGCAAGTTTCTGTGTAAGAGGCTTACCTGAAGGCGTCACATATACAACGCGCTTCTTCCAAGACTCTACAGAATCAAGGGCAGCTCCGAGGGTTTCCGGCAGCATAAGCATTCCAGCCCCACCCCCGTACGGGTTATCGTCACAAGTTTTATGTTTATCAAAAGCAAAATCTCTGATATTCACCAAGTCGTAGGCAATAATTCCCTTTTCTACAGCCTTAGCCATTATTGAACTTTCAAAAAAGGCTTTAGGTATTTCAGGGAACAAGGTCAGCACATGGAATTTCATAGACTACTCCAGAATCCAGAGGTGCATCAGCTGTGCGGTTTTGCGCTCAATGTCAATGCTTCCGATAAATTCATTTTTAAAAGGAATTAATCTGGTTTTCGCATTGTTTCCGCCATAACCGGCAAAGCTCTCGGACAAGGAAACCTCCAAAAGGTAACCGGCTCCGCCTTCCATTACGCTTGTAATCGTACCTATTTCAATAGGCGCAGTCTTCGCTGCACACCCGTCTTGCCCGCTATAAATTAGCGTGCATTGTTTTAGATCTTCGACATAGTACTCACCCTCTTTTAAAGGACAAGCCTTGTCACGCGGCACTACAATTTCCCAATTGCGATACTTTGCAGCATCTTCAGGACTGTTAATGCCTGCACATTTCATTAGCAGATTAGAAACACAACCTTCTACAGATTCAACAGCAAAAAGCTTTTCTGTATTTCCGTTCCGCAAAGTAACTTCTGTAAGCTGTGCGAAATGTTCGCATTCGCCTGAAGTACTATCCACTTTGAACTTACCCGTTAAGCCGTGCGCTTGACGAATAATCCCTACAACAAACTGCTGATTTGATGTACCAGAGCGCTGCTCCATCAGTCAAGGATTTCCAGCGTGTAACGCTTTCCGGTTTTTCCGGCAGAAGCACTCAATACAGTCCGAAGCGCTTTTGCGATGCGGCCGTATTTTCCAATTACTTTACCGATATCAGCTTGTGCAACTCTAAGTTCAAGAACTGCACCCTTTTCACCTTCAACCTCGTTTACTGAGACAGCCCCGGGATCATCGACCAGTGATTTGGCTAAATATTCAATCAGGTCTTTTTCCACCCCTACACTCCTCGAAAATTAGATATGAAAGTTCTTTTTGTTGAAAATCTTGCGAACTGTGTCTGTCGGCTGTGCACCAACGCCAATCCAGTAGCGTGCTCTTTCTTCGTTAAAAGAAATCTGATTTTCTTCTTTTTCAATAGGATGATATACACCGATTTCTTCGATAGTAGTACCATCACGAGGTTTGCGAACGTCCTGAACTACGATGCGGTAGAACGGGCGGCCTTTTGTTCCAAACTTCTTAAGTCTGATTTTAACCACTTGGATACTCCCAAAATTTATTTTACCCTAAAAAGGTTCATTCTTTTTTATACAAAAAACAGCATAAAAAGTCAATATTTGCAGAAAAGCGCTACAGTGTATTAGTTTGAAAAGCATATAATACAATCTGGAGCAATGTGTACTATGCAATTTCGGCAGGTGAGATAGTTATTTTATCTGCCAGTTCAGAATAATTGTCCACCACCCAACTCTGAAGTTTTTCTTTGCTGAACTTTGTGCCTTCAAAAATGGCAGAGTCCGGCTTGAGCAGAATTCCAGTTCCATGCCTGATTTCAGAATCATTTGTTTTTATAGTAAGCGCATGCTGTGGAACTCCGCGGACGTAATCCTGCTGATAGATTTTGCCGTTGCGCCAGACGGTAATCCGAAGAGACTCGCTCAGCGAATTAACAAGTTTAAGCTCATCAAAAGGAAGGTCTCCCATGCGGGAATATTCAACCCTGGTAATGGGCTTGCCTGAAAAAAGATTCTGCAGAACTTCTTCGTGAACTGAACCGCCGTCTTCCAGCTTAATTCCACGGCCATCATCAAAAACACTGATAGTGTTGCCGGTCAACAATTGCAGCTCAATCTTTGAACAAAATCCTGCCGACAGCTCTTCAAAAGAATTTCTTAGTATTGTGAAAATCATTTTGTGCATATCATCATTTAGACTCATTTTTGCATTCTCCTGTGAATTGGTTTTGCTGCTTGCAGGAATTCCAGCTTCCGGAACACTGTAATTCTGCAAATAGCTTTTTATAACCTTAGGAGAAGAACCAAAAAGCTTTTCGAACGATCTTGTAAACCCTTCGTGCGATTCAAAGGAATACTTCATGGCAACATCAATCACTTTCATACCGGCAAGCAAATCTTTTATGGAATACTCAAGCTTTCTGATCCGTACATAACCAGTAAGCGGTATGCCATAATCATTCATAAATTTTCTGCTGATGTAATAGGGACTGTAGCCCATAAAGTTTGAAAGTTCTTTTAAATCAAGCTTATCCTCAATGTGAGCTTCGATATGCTCGAACAGTGGGGTAAAATCATCCATTGCTTTCGCTCCTCCGCCTAAGTTTATGAGATGATTTTACCGGGAAAATGCAGGCGGTTCTTGATATTATTTGTCATAAGTGCGGTAAGGTAAAAGCATACTCCATGAAAACATCCGCATGTTTAATGCTCAAACCGTTTCATCAGGATAATCCCAGAATTTGCCTTTGTGGAAATTCTCGTTTCCCAGAGGTTTTGCCGTAAGCTTAAACATAACGCAGCCGTCGGGGCAGACAATAGTTTTTGTATACTTGCTGTCACCGCCAAGATTTTCAAGGTCGCCGCCGCTTCGTATTGCTTCCATTAAAGGATAAAGCATCATCATAGTTTTGGAGCAGATACCGTAACCGTTCTGATTCACAGGGCAGCCGTAAGTGCACTTGTATGTATCGCCGACTTCTTCACCATTACGGCAATAGCGCTCAGTGTGGTCTCCATGCAAAAAGCCAGTTACTTCCACCGTGAACTCGTATTCTTCATCGTACCATTTTTTCATTGTTCAAACTCCTGCAAATTCTCTTTCAAATAAACCTGTTAACTCATCAATGCTGTCAATAATATAATCCGGTCTCTTACTCTCATCATCTATACACTGATGTTTTGAATACCCATGGCGAACCCAAATTGTTTTCATACCTAATTTCTTTGCCGGAACAATATCATTATCCAATCTGTCGCCTATCATAACTGCTTCTGCCGGTTCGCAATTTGCCTTATCAAGTGCCATAGTAAATATCTTCAAATCAGGCTTTGCAACCCCTGCTTCGGCTGAAGCTATAACAACATCAAAATACTGCCCAATACCCCAATTATCAATTCTGTTCTGCGTTCCCAATGACTGGTTTGCAATAATTCCCAGCTTGTATTTACCATACAAGCTTGAGAGCACATCAGGAACTGCTTTATACAGTTTTTCCAAACTGTTGTCCCATTCCGGCATAACAACTCCATAAGCTTTGGCAGCAGATCCGATAGGTGTCGGGCTTGTTTTCGCTTCCTCATATACTTTATTCAAAAACTCATCAGGAGGAATATTCAATTGCCGGATTGCGAATTCACACCGGCTTTTATATACATCGCTTTCATCAACTAAGGTTGCACCAAGATCAAAAAAAATCCATTTCATAAAAATCAATCCTTATTCAGCATTTTTTTTCTCCAGTCTTCAAGGCGCTTCAAGCCTTCACCGATGTCGCAGCCGAGAACATCCTGAACCTTCTGGAATTTTTCATTCTGGTGCATGAAATCCATGACTTTCATAAATTCTTTTTTACCGTATTTCTGAATGAACAGGCCAAGAACTCTTACTGCATTTGTTTCTTCGTCGAGGGCGTAAAAACCTTTGTGACAGTTGTAAAGCTCTTCACATTCGTAGCAGCCGTCTATGCCCTTTTGTTTGCAGCAGGCTGTATTCGGGCACACGCCGTCCGGTGATTCAGTTGCATAGGAACAGGTGTTGTAAACCGTCCTGCACGAGCCGCACCATTCAGTTAAAAAGCAGTGCTTACAGTAAAGTCCGCAATAGGCAATTTGATCTACGCCTCTTTTTGCTTCCTGACACAGCTTGTTTTTAATGCGCCTCATCGCCTCAACATGCATTATCCAATGGCGTGAAAACGGCATCTGTATCAAGCCTTTTATATTCTTTCCGCACCAGTAGTCAATCAGCCAGTAAGCACTTTCGTCTGTGCTTACACACTTGCCTGCAATAAGTCTTTCCCGGTCCTCAGCCAAAAACCCTTTCTTTAAATCTGAAAATTTCAAGCCCGCCAGAAGCGTATTTGTTGAATCCATAACAGCCTTGCAGTATTCATAAAGTGCTTTGATATTCAGCTTCTTTGAAAAGTCTGCCACAGCCACGCCGTCAAGCTCGTTGCCGGTTGTAATAACCGGGCTTTGAGTTTTCGTCTGCCAGCCGTTTTCAAAAATCTGCTTGTCCTGCAAAATCAATGTATGTGCGACAATATCTTCAATGCGGAAAACATGCCAGAGCGACCATGCAAGGCTTGTACAATGATTTCCTTCACCAGAACCAAACGGCATCTGATAAAAAGCCTGCGCCGGAAATGTATTCACGATTGCTGTTATCTGCTCAAACAAGTTGCTGCGCAATTCAATAAGAGCTTTTATTCCGTCTGAAAACGTATTTTCCTTTGCAATCAAAGACTGCATTTCCTTGTTTTTTTCTGACCATTCTTTATCCATAAATGCCTCTATCTCTCCTATAAACTGATCCGCTGTCAGACACGCCTGTGATTTCAGTAAGGTTATTTTAGGAAATTATAACATCAATATGTTTGAGATTGTCATCTACTTGATTATAGCACAAGAATTCCGTTTATGTGTTAAAACAGGAAAAACAAATGTCTGACGGCCGGCGCTTTTCGCCGCAGTGCATATTTTACGAGAAACTACGATAAAGCTATAAAAAAGCACGCTGCACACAAGCCGTCTGTTTTTGCTATGCAAAAACAGACACTTTTCGCCGCATAGTCTTATATTTGTAGAACAAGCTTCTGCGAAAAGCGCCAGACTTAAGAGCTTTTACGCACCGGTGATTTCGGCTGTCTTGGTTTTTACTTCGTCAAAGAGCTTCTGCTTGTCTGCTCTGTTTTTGTCGATGAGCCTTACAAAGACAGAACCGGCAACAACTGCATCGACTGAATCAGCAAGCGCTTTTGACTGTGCGCCGTTTGAGATACCGAAACCGCCGTAAATCTTTGAACCGCCGGCACTTACCTTCTTCAAAAAGCTGATTGTCTCGTCGTTAATCGTTGTATCTGTTCCTGTTATGCCTGTTCTAAGCGCGGCATAAATATACGGAAAACCAGCTTCAGCAAGCTTCTTCAGCCGCTCACCGCTCATGCTCGGCGCAGCTACAGGAATGTTTATCATTCCGTTTGCCTTGCAAGCAGCCGTAAGCCCTTCGTCAAAGTCGAACGGCAAATCAGGTACAATCATACCCTTTACGCCGGCGGCAGCCGCTTTTTTGCAGAATTCCGCCACGCCCGGCGTATAAATCAAGCTTCCGTAGCTCATTATGTAAATCGGAATTTCAGGGAACTCCTTGTGGATTGTTTCAATAAAGCGTAGCCCGTCCGCAGTCTTATAATGACGTTCAAGCACTTCTGTGCATGCACTTTGAATTGCAGGACCGTCTGCACTTGGGTCGCTGAACGGAAGCTGAATCTCAAGTATATCTGCACCGCCTGCAATAAGGGCGCGGGCGGCTGTAAGCGCAAGTTCATCTGTCGGGTAACCTGCAACAAGATGTGACATTAGTTTTATTTTCTTCATATTACACTCCGAATTTTCAAGCATCAGTTCATGCTTTTAGCCTGATGTATGTCTTTGTTGTCATTCAAGCGCTCAAGTTCAGCAGCGAGAAATTTTTTCCATTCTTCAGGACGGAACACAGGGCAGGTTATGAAAATGTCTTTGTCACCGCGCCCTGACATATTGATTATTATCGCCTTGTCTTTTGGCAGCGTAGGCGCAAGCTTGATTGCTTCTGCACCGGCGTGTGCACTTTCCATTGCAAAGAGCACACCTTCATTTTTGGCAAAAAATAGAACTGCGTCCAAAGCTTCTTTGTCCAAAGCTGAAGTAAACTCAATTCTGCCCGCATTACCAAGAGCCGCAAGCTGCGGCCCGATGCCGCAATAATCAAGACCTGCTGAAATTGAGCTTGTGGGCAAAGACTGGCCGTCTTCATCAAGTAAGAAGCGCGACTTATAGCCCTGCATGATGCCTTCGCGGCTTGCATTGCCTGTCATACGGCTTGCGTTCTGCCCTACACCCGGGCCAGTGCCGCCGGCTTCAACTGCGATAAGGCGCGGTGTTTTTCTGTCTATAAACGGACTGAAAAAACCGATTGAGTTTGAACCGCCGCCGCAGCATGCAATCAAAGCCGCAATATCAAGCTTGCGCTCTTTTGCCTGTCTTTCAACCTCACGGCCGATTACGCTCTGAAATTCGCGCACAATATCAGGAAAAGGCGCAGGTCCTAAAGCCGAACCGAGGCAATAATGCGTTGTATCGGGGTTCGCAGCCCAGTCGCGCATGGCTTCGTTTACGGCATCTTTCAAAGTGCGGCTGCCGCTTGTTACGGCATGAACTTTTGCGCCGTACATTTCCATTGTGGAAACATTCGGCTGCTGACGGCGCACGTCAACTTCGCCCATGTACACAGTGCAGTCAAGCCCAAGCTTTGCGCAAGCCGCTGCTGTCGCTACGCCATGCTGACCGGCGCCTGTTTCTGCGATTATGCGCTTTTTGCCCATGCGCTTTGCAAGCAGGCACTGCCCGATTGCGTTGTTAATCTTGTGTGCGCCGGTGTTTGCCAAGCCTTCAAGCTTGATGTAAATTTGCGCGCCGCCCAAAAGCTTTGTCGCAGTTTCCGCAAACAGAAGCGGCGTTTCCCTTCCTATATAATCTCTTTGAATTGTATTGAGTTCCTGCAAAAAAGCAGAATCTGCCATTGCTTCTTTAAAAGCAGTTTCAAGCTCATCGAGCGGGCGGCGAAGCACTTCTGCTACATATTTTCCGCCGTATCTATTAAAAAAACCGTTGTCTGAATGTGTCATCACATTTTCTCCAAAAAGGCTGTCAATTTTTCTGCGTCTTTGATTCCCGGCTCTTTTTCAAGGCTTGAAACCAAATCTACAAGTTCAGGTCTGAACGTATTCTTTATATGCTTTATGTTGCCGATGCTCAAGCCACCCGCAATCCACAACCTGTATTTTTTTGAAATAGCCGAAAGCAGGGCTTCGTCTATCGTCTTGCCTGTGCCGCCCGGCGTGCTTGCCGAATGTGCATCAACCAGAATGCGCGGCTCGCCAAGTTTTGCAAGCTCATCAAGCTTGGCAATATCAGCTTCGTCTGAAATGTTCACCGCGCAATAATGCGGAAGTGCCGCAAGCTCTTTGTTTTGCAGAAAAGCTTTTGCCGCTTCAAACGTATGCACTTGAATTGCATCAAGAATGCCCTCACCCACAAGTTTATAAGCTTCTAAAGCGGCTTCACTTTCTGGCTCAACTATCACGCCAACGAATTGCGGCAACTCCAAGCCGGAAGTTTTGATGGCTTCTCTTATTCCGCGGATTTTTCCGCAATCAACGTTGCGTTTTGACTTTGGCCAGATTATAAAACCGAGCATGTCTGCGCCGTTTCTTGCGGCAAGCACAGCGTCTTCAGCGTTTGTGTTTCCGCAGATTTTCACAAAAGGCTTATGATTTTTCTGCCCAAGCTTTGAAGCATAATCTAACCAGAATTTTCCGTTTGCGTTAAGGTTTGTGCTTTCAAAAGCTTTTATGAATTCACCGGCTTTTTCAGGGTTCTTCGCGGCAGCTTCGCCCAAAAGAATGCCCGAAAAGCCCAAGCCGCCTGCAAAAGCTGCGGCATCAGGCGAAAGTATTCCGCTTTCAAAGACAACACGCGCATCAGCATTTACCTTACATATGCGTTCCAGCATCACGGCTGGCACGAGCGTGTCAACCGTGAAATTCTTGAGGTCACGGCTGTTTACGCCGCAGACAATGTTTTTGCTGCTGACATTCTGCATAACATGCTCAAGCTTCTTAACGTCGCTGTCCTTTCGGATTTCGATTAAGACGCTGATGCCCAGCTCTTCAGCCTTTTTTGCCATTTCAAGCATTTTTCGTGCTGAAAGAATGCGCGCAATCAGCAGCACAGCATCTGCGCCAGCCCGGTATGCAATTTCAACATCTTTCACGTCAAACAAAAAGTCTTTGCGCAAAACGGCAGGGCCTTTCAAGCCGGTGTCTCTTTCAAAAGCGTCAACGGCGGCGCAAACTTTCATCAAGTCTTCGAGCGTGCCTTTGAACCAGTTTTTTTCAGTAAGGCAGCTGATTGCACGTGCGCCGTTCTTAGCATATTCATAAGCCGTAACATACGAATCAAGAGACGGCGCAATGTCGCCCTTGCTTGGGCTTGCGCGTTTAACTTCAAGAATCACGCCCTTTTCAGCTAAAAACTGATGAACTGGGCGGCTTCTTTCAGCAGGAATATTGAAACCGCCGTCAAAGCCGTCTGCTTTTATGTCTTTCTTGCGCCTTGCGACGATTTCTTTAAGAATGTTCCTAGACATTCAGCACCAACCTTTAAGCAGCCTTGCTTACTTCAAGGATTTCGTTAAGCTTAGCCAGTGCCTTGCCAGAATCAAGCGCATCAAGCGCCATTCTGAAGCCTTCTTCAAAAGATTTTGCCTTGCCTGTAAGATAGAGCACCGCTCCTGCGTTCAAGCCGGCAGCATTGCGGATTGTCTTTCTTCCGCGGCCGTGCATTACTTCAAGGGCAAGCTCTGCGTTTACCTTACCGTCGCCGCCGAGAAGCTCGTTTTCATCAGCATCTGTAATGCCGAATTTAGCCGGGTCAATTACATAAGCGTTCTCGTTGCCCTTTTCGTCAATCTGATAAACATGGGTAAGTGCGCACGGCGAAATTTCATCGTAGCCGTCGTCTGAACAGATTACCATTACACGCCTTGCACCAAGCGATTTGGCAGCGTGTGCATAATCTTTGAGCAAATCTTTTGAGTAAACGCCGAGCACCTCATATTCAGCACGTGCCGGGTTCAAGAGCGGGCCTAAAATGTTCATGATTGTCTTGATGCCGAGTGCCTTTCTTACAGGCGCGGCAAAGCGCATAGCCGAATGATAGACAGGCGCCATAAGAAAGCCGAAATTCGTCTTTTCAACAAGGGCAGCCGTCTTTTCAGGGCTTGCCATAATATTTATGCCGAGATTTTCGAAAAAGTCTGCCGCACCAGATTTTGAACTGACCGCCCTGTTGCCGTGCTTTGCCATCGGCTGGCCGCAGCTTGCAGCAACAATTGCCGAAAACGAAGAAATATTAAATGAGCCTTTGCCGTCGCCGCCTGTGCCGACGATTTCAGCAAGCCCGGTCTTTTTGCAGTCAAACGGCGTGCGCTTGAGCAACAGCGTTTTTGCGCAGCCAATCATTTCGCTTGTTGCAGGGCCTTTTGCCGCCATTGCCGTAAGAATTGCCGCCATAACACTCGGTTCCATGTTTCCGTCCGTCACATATTCCATAAAGAGAGCAGCCTGGTCTTCAGAAAGGTCTTTTCCTTCAATAAGCTGATTCAAAAGTGCGCTTACGTTCAGATTTTCGCGGCGATATTTCAAAAACGCCTGAATGAGCTTCTGGCAGTTTTCGCTTGCAATGCTTTCCGGATGAAACTGAATGCCTTCAACCGGCATTGTCTTGTGGCGGATTCCCATAATGTCGCCGTCATCTGCACGGGCTGTAACTTCAAATTCTTCCGGCAAAGTCGATTCATCGATTACAAGCGAATGATAGCGCGTGAACTTGGCTTTTTTGCCGATTGTTCTGAAAATGCCGCGGCCATCAAGGTTGATTTCTTCCACAATGCCGTGCTTGATGAACTTTGCTTTTACGATTTTTGCACCGAAAGCTTCTGCAATAGCCTGATGGCCGAGACAAACACCAAGAACCGGAATTTTTCCAGCAAAATAGCGGATTGCTTCTTTTGAGATACCGGCTTCAGACGGGTTACCCGGGCCAGGCGAAACAACAAGATATTTCGGCTTCATCGCAGCAAGTTCCTCAACCTTGTATTCGTCGTTGCGGACCACGCGGATTTCTTCGTCAGTTGCTTCTTTGAAAGCCTGAACTACGTTAAAAGTAAAACTGTCATAATTGTCAATAAACAAAATCATATTAAGCTCCTTGCCTTGTCAGGCTTTTTATTTTGTAAGTGTATCTATCAGTGCACCTAGTTTTTCACAAGTTTCAGTAAATTCCCGTTCAGGGTTTGAATCATAAACGATGCCGCCGCCGGCCTGCAGCGTATACACGTTGCCTTTGTGGAAAGTCGAGCGGATTGTAATGCAGAAATCAAGGTCGCCGTTGCTCTGAATGTAGCCGACTGCGCCCGCATAAAAGCGCCGTTTTGTCTTTTCAAGCCGGCTCACAATCTGAATTGCATTAATCTTCGGCGCACCTGAAACAGTTCCGGCCGGGAATGAGGCGCGGAGAACCTGAATCGGCTTAACGCCTTCCTGCACGGTTCCTTCTGTATTTGAGACAATGTGGATAACATGAGAGAAAAGCTCACATTCCATGAACTGCGGAACAGCCACAGAATTTTCTTTGCAGACGCGGCCGAGATCGTTTCTTGCAAGGTCAACAAGCATCAGATGCTCCGCACGCTCTTTCGGGTCGGCAAGAAGCTTGTTCATAAGCTGCTCGTCTTCCTGCTGGTTTTTGCCGCGGCGTATTGTGCCGGCAATCGGATGAATGCTTGCTTTGCCGCCGCGCACGCGCACGAGGCTTTCCGGAGAAGCACCTGTAAGCTCAAAATCGCCGAAATTGATGTAGAACATGTAAGGGCTTGGGTTTACCTTGCGGAGCTTACCGTAGACTGTAAGAGCATCAGCCTTACATTCAATCTGAACGCGGCGGCTAGGCACAGCCTGAATCAAGTCTCCTGCTATTATGTGCTTTTTAAGAGCCTCAACTTTGGTGATATACTCTTTTTTTGATTCTTCAACGTCGGTGAGCATCTTATAATCAAAATGTGCAGGCGGTTCTTCAACATAAGAAAAATCCATGTCAGAAATGCGCCGCTCCAATTTTGACATCGCTTCGTTAAGGTCAATTTCGTGTTCGTTATAATTGAAACCGAAAATGTGCATTGTCTCTGTAAAATGGTCAAAAATAATGTAGATGTGGCCTACAACAAAGCAGCTTTCAGGCATATTAAGCTCATCTTTCTGCTCAAAAAATCTGATGTTGTCACAGTTGCGCGCAAATTCATAGCTTAAATAGCCGAGACCGCTCGTCGGCACAGGTATTTCAAGATTGCGCAAAGACGAAGGTATTTCGTTCTGTTCCGCTACATAAAGTGCCGCATCAAGAATATCCGGACTTTTTTTTCTGCCGAGCGCGTCAAGGCTTTCAATGCCAGAATCATCGAAAGGCGTGCGCTTTCCGTCTATAAGAAAAGCTATGCCGTTGTCGTCCTGAACAATCTTGAAAGCTTCTTCAGTCATCAGAATCGAAAAGCGTTCCCTGCCCTTTGCAAAGCTTGCAGATTCAAGAATTGCAGTTGCCTTAATTTTTCTTGCAAGTGAATAAGGTGTATATCTTTCGCTTGACATACATTTATATAGACCATCAGAATGTTTTTCCATAATTAATTCTCCAAATAGTATTTAATTTCTTTTTATAGTATCTGTTTCTATAGTTAGAACTATACAAAAGCGTTATAATTCTGTCAATAGAAATTTTCAAAAAAAGATGAATTTTTGTTATTTTTTATAAAATTATTATTTGTGGGGGGGATAGATAAAAAAAGCAGCCCGATAATTTGAGCTGCTATTCATTGCTTAGCAATTAAACCACTACAATGTTACTTGTGCATTACCTTTACAGTCCTCTTGCCCAGGCGTAGGTGCTGAGATATGGGTCTGGCCGCACGAGCGTGCTCGAAGCCCAGACTTCTTCTATAAGCCCGTCGTCTTTTACTCTGCCGATTCTCACCTTCTTATTCAAATGCTGATTAGAGCCTTCAACCGTTACAATTCCCTCTGGAGCAACAAACGACAGGCCTTTAGCCGCAATTCTTACAGCTTCTGTATCAAACGAACCGGCTTTTTTACAGGCAGCAGCCCACATATAAACCGCAATATAGCCAGCCTCAACAGGGTCGCCCAATCTTGTTCTTGAGCCGAATTCTTCCTTGTAGTTAGAAACAAAGCGGCGGTTCTTGTTTGAGTCCATTTCCTCAAAATAAGTCCACGCCATGTAATCGCCGGCAATATTTTCAACGCCTATGCCGTCTATCTCGCTTTCACCTACAGAAAAGTTCATTACAGGAATATCAGACGGAGTTATGCCGGCTTCATGCAGCTGCTCAAAAAACGCAACATTAGATTCACCGTTCACAGTGTTTATAATCACGTCAGGCTTCTGCTTTATAATGTCCTGAATAACTTCGGTAAAGTCTTCTTCTTCCATATCAACGTATTTTTCGCCGACAACTGTGCCGCCAAGGAATTTGAGCTGCGCTCTGATAATTCTGTTTGCAGTCTGCGGAAAAACGTAGTCGCTGCCAATAAGATACATGCGCTTGCCAAAGTTCTCAAAACAATAGTCTATTGCAGGAACAATCTGCTGGTTAGGCGCAGCACCCATGTACATAATATTCGGGCTTGCTTCCATTCCTTCGTACTGAAGCGGATACCATAAAAGATTATAATGAGCTTCTACCACATTTCTAACAGCCTTGCGCGAGTCAGATGTCCAGCAGCCAAAAATCGTCGCAACCCCTTCCTCTGATATAAGCTTTTCAGCCTTAGCAGCAAAAACAGCAGAATTACTCATTCCGTCTTCTTCAACAGGAACAATTATATGGCCAAGAACACCGCCTTTCTGGTTAAGCTCTTCAATTGCCATAAGCTCTGCCTGCATAACAGGCTGCTCGCTTACAGCCATTGAACCAGTTTCAGAATGAAGTATGCCGACTTTTATGGTTTCTACCTTCTGCTTTGCACAAGAAAAAAACAGCAGCGAAAAAGCAGCCGTAATAAAACATATATTTGCAGAATTATGATTCCGTTTCATTTTTACACCTGATAATCCTAGTTTATAACTTCAAAGGTCTTCATCATGCCTTTGCCTTTGATATTGCACTCATAAGGTTCGCTGAACTGAATGTCAGAACCTTCAAGATGATTCTTCAAATCTTCGCTAATCCGTATTGCGCCCGGATTTGCGGCTGTTTCCATGCGGCTTGCTACGTTTACGGTGTCGCCCCAAACATCATAGATGAACTTTGTAGTACCGATTACACCGGCTGTTACAGGGCCGCAGTTCAAGCCTACGCGAATCTGAAATTTGATGTCAGCCGTCTCGTTATATTTTGCGAGATCCTGGTACATTCCGCGTGCAAAGTCAATCATTATGCGCGCATGGTTTTCATTTTCTTCTGGAATACCGCATGCCGCCATATAAGCGTCACCGATTGTCTTGATTTTCTCTACGCCCATGCGCTTTGCACGCTCGTCAAAAAGCGTAAAAAGCTTGTTGAGGGCGGCTACAATTTCTTTAGCAGTGTGTCCGCTTGAAACTTTTGTAAAGCCGACAATGTCAGAGAAAAGCAGCGTAACATTCTCAAAATTTTCACCAAAAGACTTATCGTAGCTCGTTGTGTTTTTAAGCTTGTCGGCTATTTTGTCCGGCAGAATAGAGCGCAGCAGGTTGTCAGACTTTATCTTTTCCTGCTCCAAATCTGCGGTACGCACTTTTACAAGCTCTTCAAGACGGGCGTTTTCCCTTTTCATTCTTATTTCACGTGAGCGGAAAAAAATGAATATAGAGCTCATCAACGAAACTGCAAGAATTGCCCAGAATTCCACACGCTGATAAATGTACGGCTTCTGCCACAGGAACATAACCTCTTCGTTGTTCGATTTTATTCCGTTTCCGTTTATGGCATAAACAACAAAAGAATGCTTGCCCGGCGTAATGTTTGTGTAAGAAACAATGCGGTTCATGTCCGGCATAGAATAACTTTCGTCAAAATTGGTAAGCATGTGCGAGAACATAAGCCGTTCCGGTGCGTCAAAACTCAAGCCGGTAAACTTAATGTCTATGCGTTTTGTACCCGGTCTAAGCACAAAAAGCTCATCCTTCACCTTGTGCTCAATGTTATCAACCAAAATCGACTCTATGTGAACCATCGGAGTGACATCGGCATCTTTTACTTTCTGCGGGTCATAAATAGCAATGCCGTCCACCATCGTAAACCAGAGACGTCCATGCCTGTCTACGATTGAACGTGCCGTCGATGTCGGACCGTCAGAATCAAGACCGTCGTTTTTGCTGTAATACTTTGCGTTTACAGTCTTTACGTTACGTTCAATAAAATTCTTAAGATCTTCGACTGAAATTGAAGCAATGCCATGGTTATTTGTAATCCATGCATTGTCATTCTTGTCAAACAAAATCTGAAAAACTGAATTTGTGCCGAGTCCGTTCTCCGAATTCATAGTAATGCAGTTGAAATACGGCTCGTTTGCAGAGTCAAAATCTTTTATGCGTGTCAAGCCGCTGCCGGTACAAATCCAGAAATTATTGTCTTTGTCCTGAGAGATTTTAAAGATTACGTTTCCGGCAATTCCATGAGAAGAAGTAATATGCCAGAAGATTTCTTCATTTTTTAGCAGGAAAATACCGCCGCCGTCTGTGCCGACCCAGACAACGCCATGCGAATCTTTATAGATTGTCATGACATATTCTGTTTCAAGCCCGTCAGCCTGCTTTATTGTCTTTACTGTGCCGTCAGCATGTAAAATACTTAAACCTGTTGTAGTACCTATATAATACTCGCCCGGAGCTGTTTCAACAGCAACACGCACTTTGTTTCCGGCAAGACCGTCGTCTATAGACCATGATTTTATGCTGTTTCCGTCATAGAGAATCTGCGCAGGCTGTGTGTAGCAGCTTACAAGAATCTTGCCGCCGGAAACAGCCTCAACGTGACGCACACGGAGTCCTTTCGTAGCCTTTGTAAGTTCATTCTCTTCAAGCTCGTCGTCTTTATAGCAGAAAACACCTGAATCTGTGCCGGCCCAAATTCTTCCGTCTGGAGTTTCAGTAAGACAGTTTACGGTAAAACCAAGACGGCTCAGCTTAAATTTACCGAGCGTCATTTTTCCTATTCCGTTCCGGTCTGTGGCAAACCAGATGTTGTTCTCGCGGTCTTGAATAATCTTGTTGATGTTTGACCCCGAAAGTTCCGGAGCGCCTTTGTATTCTATAAAAGTTCCGTCAGTGCAGACTACAAGACCTTTTTCTGAACCAAACCAAATATCTCCGTTTTTGTCCTCAAGAATTGTGGTAGTTGAAACGCTGTCAAGAATTGTGTTTGTTACGATTTTGTCTGCAACGCCGTTTATCATACGGTAGAGACCTTTATCGCCAAGCCCAAGCCAGAATCCGCCGGTCGAATCCTGATAAACTGCCGATGCAAAATAATGCCCGAATTTTTCAAATTCCAGAAGCGGACGGAAAACACCGTTTGTAAAGAGGAAAAAACCGTTGTCGTTGGAAATTATAAGCCAGATTCTACCTATATCATCGCAGAAAATACTTGAAGCAATAACACCGTTTGCAGTTGTGCCGGGCGCAAACTGCGGTGATATAAGCCGGCCTTCCGGCGTAAGATAAACTACACCGCCGGCTGTTCCAATCCATATATTGCCGTTTTTATCCTCGCAAAGGGCGCGGATTGAGTTGTTCGGCAGACCTTCGTCGAGTGTATAAAGCATGTTCCCCGAAGCTGAAATTTTCTGCAAACCTTCATCGTTAGAACCAATCCAAATATCACCGCGGGAATCCTGTAAAATTGTGCGTGCAGAAACTATGCTGAAATCGCTGTCAAGCGCCCTGTTGAACGCTGTGAATTTTACGCCGTCAAAACGGACAATCCCCTCATAAGTTCCTATGTTTATGTAGCCGTCTTTAGTCTGGTAAATATCGTTGGCCGTTGTACCCGAAAGCCCGCCGAACGAATTCCATGACTGGTATACATAATTATCAAAAAAAGAATTTTGTGAAAAACAGGGAA
>JAEEGH010002597.1_pt1 | contig 48594 bp, 40 predicted proteins | sample 9134181 | NCBI WGS metagenome assembly JAEEGH01 (sample SAMN16246544, study PRJNA631951) | gut metagenome | biome: gut microbiome; feature: rumen; material: DP-attached | host: Bos | place: Iran: Karaj | collected 2018-10
AATCAGAAATCCGCATTTACTGCGGATTTCGTAAGAAAGTGAGTCGGTAGGTAAATAGGCTAGGCACCGAAGGTGTTCTCAATTGGCCTATTTAAATGACTTTTGGAACTAAGTGACAAAAAGTCATATATTCTGTGCATTTCGTACATGGTGATATTAATGAAAACTTTGCCGGAACTATTGTACGACATATTTGTAGAGGGCGGCGCATATCTTACGATACTGAAAGGTATAGGTGTAACACTTGAGATAACCATACTATCAGTAATATTCGGGACGATACTTGCATTTGGTATTTGCAGGCTCCGCATTAGTAAAAACCGCTTTGTTAGTACACTTGCTGCATTGTATATAGCGATTCTTCGTGGCAGCCCGGTACTTCTTGTTTTGATGATCTTTTATTACGTTATATTTGCTACGAGTCCTTTGTCAGCGCCGATGATAGCAGTATTTGCTTATTCGACCAATTTTTCTGCACATGTGGCTGAGATCATGAGGACATCTTTTCAGGCGACAGATAAGATGCAAAGTGAAGCGGCCAGAACTCTTGGCTTTAGTAAATGGCAGGCTTTTTTCTATATAACATTTCCACAGGCAGTTGATGTAGCGCTTCCTGTGTACCAGTCAGCTATAGTTACGCTTCTTCAGTGGACCAGTGTAGTTGGCTATGTAACGATTACGGACCTTACCAAGGTTATAAATAATATCACGATGCGCACCATGCAGCCTATGATCATGTTGATCACAGGTGTGCTCCTTTATCTTGCGATCGCATATATCGTATATGGGATCTTCGCTTTTGTAGAAAAGCGCAGGATGGCAGGAAGAGGGGGTGAGCACTGATGGATATGATAAGGCTTGAGGGCGTGTCCAAAAGCTACGGAAAGACTGAAGTGCTCAAAGATGTGAATCTTTCTGTAGAAAAGGGCGAGATAGTCGTCCTTATCGGCGGCTCCGGGTGCGGCAAGAGTACATTGCTGCGCATGATAGAGATGCTTGAGATTCCTGATGAAGGGAAGATCTACATCGGTGATGAGGAGATTACAAGAGCAAAAGGGGCGCAGCTGGACAAGCTCAGGATGAAGCTTGGAATGGTATATCAGGGCTTCCATCTTTTTAGTCATATGGATGTCATGAAAAATATCACCCTGGCGCCTATGAAGCTAAAGGGCATGAGCAAAGAAGATGCTGAAAAAAAGGGCATGGAGCTGCTAAAGACTGTAGGTCTTTCGGATAAAGCTCATGCAATGCCGGATCAACTATCAGGAGGTCAGAAACAACGAATTGCCATATGCAGATGCCTTGCTATGGACCCTGAGGTAATGCTGTTTGATGAACCAACATCAGCTCTTGATCCTACGATGATAGGTGAAGTTCTTGCGACTATAAGGCTTCTTGCCAAGCAGAATATGACCATGGTCATCGTAACTCACGAGATGAATTTTGCAAGAGAAGTAGGTTCACACATTATTTTCCTTGCAGAGCACATGCTATATGAGGAAGGCACTCCGGAAGATATTTTTGATAATCCTCAAAAGCAGCTGACCAAAGACTTTATCTTCAAACTAAAGCACTTCACTTACGATATAACTTCAAAGGATTTTGACCTTATGAAGCTGCATGGTGGAATTCAGAAGTTTGGAGAAAAGTATGGTATAGACGGCAAGTACATAATAAGGCTTCAGCTCTATGCCGAAGAGCTCATACAAGAGGTGATTGAACAGAATGTGTGGGAGTTTCCGGATATAAGCCTTAGGATCTCACTTGCAGAAGGAACCAGAGATGTAAACATTGATCTTTTATACTTTGGTAAAAATAAAGACATCTTTGAGATCCTTGAAACGGATATCGGTGGGATACATATTGGATTAACGATACTTAAGAAAGTGGCTAAACATAGAGAACATAGTTACAAGTACGGAATCAATACACTCAAAGTGGTGATTTGAAACAGATAAGGAGGTATTAAATGCAGACATTTATCGGAAGCAGTGTAAGCAAGGATGCCAAGGCGGCAGTTGCAGAGGCTACTAATGGCTTGTCCAATCCGCATCTGATCATTTTTTTCTCGCATTATGACATGCTGAAGGGTGTAACTGATGAGCTCAAGGCAGCTTATCCCGATGTTCCGACTGTTGGTTCTTGCGCGATCTCTTATTATGAGAAGGATGCCAGCGACAATAAGCTTGTGGTCATCGGTTTTGGCAGTGATGCGAAGGTCAAGGTTGGCGTTCTCAGATACTTATCATCTGCACCTTTGTATGACATTATAGGTCTTAAGAATGCGGTAAATGAAGTATCTCCTGGAGATGAAGATTCTATCTGCTTTGAGCTGTGTACTAATGATGAAGAGCGCCTTGTTACCACTATGAACGTAGTTCTTGGTGAGAAAAAAGCTCCAATCATAGGTGGAACTGTTTTTGGTGTTCCGAATGGAAAAACAGCCTATGTAGCAGTTAATGGCGAACTTTACGAAGATGCCTGCTGCTATGCAGTTATCAAAAATCAGTCTGGTAAGATCAGAACATATTCAGAAAATATCTATAGATTGAAAGAAAATGCCAAGAAACATATCGCTACCAAGGTTAACATGAAGACCAAAGAGCTTGTTCAGATGGACTACAAGCCGGCATCTGAAGTTTATGGTAATGAGCTTGGTATTTCCAGAAATCAGATCGTTGATAACGTTCTTGAAAATCCTCTTGGACGTATCATAGGTGATGAAGTTTATATTTGTTCCCAGTATGGAATCGGAGATAACGGATCACTTATCAATTATAAGAGATTTAATGAAAATGATACGGTTGCCATCCTTCAGCTTCAGGATTATCAATCTATCAATGATGAAACCAGAAGAAAGATCAAATCAGAGAATTCTAAGATATCCTTTGTGCTTAGTATTAACTGTATTTACAGACATCTGTTATTCAGTCAAAGGAATCATCTGCAGGATTTCATGAATGACATGGGAACACTTGGTAAACATGTCGGAATTGTAGGTGGTGGCGAGCAGTATAAGACGCAGCATGTTAATCAGACAATGGTCTGCGCTGTATTTGATTGATGGAGGTATACTATGGCTTTCTTTAACAAGAACAAAGAAAAAGCGGATTCTGAAGTTATCCAGGGTGTGCAGGCCAGAAGCATAGCTCAGCAGCTTGCGCCACTTGCGGAGGCTGGCAAATTTGCGATCAAACAAAAAGAGAAGCTTCAGAACGAGGAAGCGGTTACTATTGAAGGTATAGAAGAGATCGGTGATCAGTTCGAACAGGTAAAAGACAAATACGATAATATCATAAGTTCAGTAGATGCCTTTAAAGAACAGTTTGAAAATGTAAGATCCATCTCTGACACCTTTGGTGACATCGTAGAAAAGATGGTTAAGACTGCTGATGATTCTCATGCCGGAATGAACAGAGTTGATGACAGTTCAAATTCTGTATCAGATACTATCGAAGCAATGCAGGCAGTATTTGATAAGTTCCAGGAGAGCTTCGATGAGATCCAGGATCAGGTTAACCAGATCAATGCATTTGCTAACCAGACCAATCTCCTTGCTTTGAACGCTTCAATCGAGGCTGCAAGAGCAGGTGAAGCAGGTAAGGGTTTCGCAGTCGTTGCTACTCAGGTTAATAAGCTCTCAACTGAGATCAAGAATCTTGTATCTTCAATCGGTACAGGTATGACCAACCTTAATGAAAATAACCAGTCTCTTAAAGACTCTCTTGGTAAGACCAAAGAGGCTATAGAGCAGTCTCATAATGAGATTGTAGCAACTCAGGAGATTATCGGTAATATTAAGACTGTTGCTGACGAAGTTGGCGATCAGAGTAAGGAGATAACAGTAGTATTTCAAAAGTGTGATGAGTCCATAGATGCTATCTCAGGAAGTATTGAAGATTCCAACAAATATTTCAACAATGTTACTGATAGTATAGTTGAACTCAAGAACAAGATCACAAAGAAGGGTCTGATGTTCGAGGATATGAACAACGTTCTTGAGCAGTTCGATCCTTACATTGCAAAGATCATTAACGACAATAAATAGTACTCCCGGTAGGGACGGCGGCCATGTTCTATAGAACATGGCCGCCGTCTTGCGATGCGGGGGTATCAATAATTTAGTGAGAACTATAGAAAGCTTTGCGGATAACTATTTTTTACTTTATTGGACTGATTAAAAAAATGTAGTATAATCAAAATGTTGTGCATAAAATTTAAATGTATTTTTATGAAAAAAGTTTTTTATTCTAATCGAACATATTTTTTTCACAAATGTATGAGAAAATGTTTCTGTTCGGTTGCTGCAGGAAGCGCTGGAGGGCTGCTTGCACACGGGAACAGGCACGACATAAAAATTTCAGGGAGGTCTACAAAAGTTGATTGAGGTAGATAATATTGTCAAAACCTATGGCGACTACCAGGCCGTCAATCATTTGTCTTTCAAACTCGAAAAAGGCAAAATCTATGGTTTCCTTGGCCCTAATGGTGCCGGTAAATCCACTACTATGAACATAATGACAGGATATATAGCTGCAGATAGCGGAACTGTTACTATCAATGGTCATGATATCTTAAAGGAGCCCGAAGAAGCTAAAGCATGTGTTGGCTATCTTCCGGAGATTCCTCCGCTTTACATGGATATGACTGTTGGTGAGTATCTTCGTTTCGTATGCGAACTTAAGAAGGTGCCCAAGAAGGATATCAGAGAGCATCTTGTTAAGATCCTTTCTGAGACTATGCTCGGAGATTATGAGCATCGTATGATCCGCAATCTTTCTAAAGGTTATAAGCAGAGAGTAGGTCTTGCTCAGGCCCTTATTGGTGATCCTGAAGTAATCATCCTTGATGAGCCTACAGTAGGTCTTGATCCTCAGCAGATCAACCAGATGCAGGATTTCATGAGATCTCTGAAAAAAGATCATATCGTTATCTTAAGTTCACACATCCTTTCACAGGTAAGTGCAGTTTGTGACTACATTCTTATCATGTCTCATGGTGAGCTTGTACAGCAGGGTTCTGAAGAAGAACTTGAAGCTTCTGAGAACAAGTCTCAGGTACTTAAGCTTCGTCTTATTGCTGAGCCGGATGTTATAAGAGAGACACTTAAGAATATTGCTCATATCAAGGATATCGAGATTTCTGAGAAGTGCGACGGTGATAAAGCATATGATGTTCTTATCACAACAAATGCACCTGTTGATATCAGAAAAAATGTAGGTCTTGCATTTGCAAAGGCTGGCGTTCCAGTGCTTGAGCTCACAGAGAAGAGAACAACACTTGAAGATATCTTCCTTGCAGCTACAACTCAGACTCCTGGCTATATAGATCATGCCAAGGCAAAGAAAGAGAAGAAGGAAGAAAAGGACGAAAAAGAGATAGAAGAGCAGCGCAAAGAAGCTAAGCGTATCGCTAAGGAAGTTGCCAAGGCAGCAGGCCTTGATCCGCTTCGTCCTGAAAGTGAAGAAGAGGTTCTTTCCGATGAGGAGCTTGAAAAGGCTGCTATGGGAGAACTTGATATCGAAGATATCGATGAAGTTATGGCAGAGTCAGAAGAAGAGGAGGAGAATGAGTAATGCTTGCAATATTTAAAAGAGAGTTCAAATCCTATTTTCAGACCCTTGTAGGTCCTATTGCTATTGATATCATCCTTGTAATAGGATTCCTGTTCTTCTGGATCTATAACCTTTTAAACGGTTATTCAGATCTTGCTAACACAATGTATAGCATGTGTATGTATGGTTTTACTTTTGCTATACCTGTACTTGCAATGAGATGTTTTGCTGATGAGAAAAAGAACAAGTCAGATCAGCTTCTTCTTACAGCACCTGTTTCAATCGGAAAAGTTGTAATTGGTAAGTTCCTTGCACTTGCTGCAGTAGTTGCTATACCGGTTGCACTTTTCTGCCTGCTTCCTCCTGTAATGGGAATCTTTGGATCAGTTCCTTATAAGTGGGATTATGTAATGATCCTTGGCGTACTGCTTTATGCATTCATGATCATTGCGATCAGTATGTTCATGTCATCACTTACAGAATCAGCTACTATCGCTGCTGTATTTTCGATCCTTGTAACTTTCCTTGGAATGGTTCTTGGAAGCTTCTATGGCAATATCGGCAATGAGACAGTTGCAAAACTTCTTTCTGCAGTATATGACTTTGGTTCAAGACTCATTACACTTTTAAACGGATCATTTGACCTTACATCTGTAGCATACATGCTTACAGTAACAGCTCTTTTCCTCTTCCTGACAACACAGTCAATTCAGAAGAGAAGATATACTGTTTCTAAGGAAAATGTTTCAATTGGTATGTATTCTGCAACAATGACAATCCTTATGGTTGTAGTTGTAGTATTTGTAAACCTTGCTGCAAGTCAGATTCCGGAGAAGTATCGTATCATCGATGTTACTAATAACGGAACATATTCACTTACAGACGCAGCTAAGGAAGTTGCATCTTCTACAAGTGATGAGATCTCTATCTTCCTTATCGGTACACAGGAACAGTATGAGGCATATACATATACTGAGACCATCGTAGAAAATGTAAAGATGTTCCAGAGATACACAGGCAAGATCTCTTATGAGTTCGTTGACATTGAGACGCAGCCTACATTCGTTCAGAAGTATACAACAGAAGATGTTTCTACTTATGATGCGATTGTATATGACAGCAAGACAAACAGATCTAAGGTTATTCCTCTTGAGGAGTTCCTTGTACTTGAAACAGACTACCAGACTTATTCACAGAACATCACAGGGTATGACGTAGAGGGCGAACTTGCTCAGGCTATCCAGTATGTTCAGCTTACAGAAGATAAGCTTGTAAAGGCTTATACACTTACAGGTCATAACGAGACAGCTTTCGAGACATCATTTGCTGATGTTATCGCAAAAGCTAATGTTTCATCTGAAGACCTTACACTTTATACTACTGACGCAGTACCTGATGACTGCAGCCTCCTTATCATCAACTTCCCTCAGACAGACCTTAAGGCAGACGAAGTTGAGAAGATCAAGGCTTATATCGACCGTGGAGGCAATATCCTTGCTATCTTCGGATATGTAGGCGATGCAGATATGACAAACTTTAATACAGTTCTTTCATACTACGGCATCACTAACAGCGGACAGCTTGTATATGAGGAAGATCCTCAGCACTACTATGCATATGAGCTTACACAGGGCGGTCTTACTAACGGACAGCTCCTTCCAACTGTTAACACAGCAAGCGAAATTACAAAGGGTGTAGGAACAACTAATACACCTGTTCTTGCAATCTATGCTACAGGCCTTACATATAGCGCAGATGCAGCAGATACAGCTTATACAGAGATCCTTACAACATCAGATAAGGCTTCACTACTTAGCTTTGGCGCAGACGGATCATACCAGTTCTCAGACAAAGCTAAACAGGTAATCGGTCTTAAAGCTGATAAGAATCTTGAAAGCGGAAGCACATCTACATGTGTTGTTTACTCAAGTTGCAATATCTTCAACGAGACAGTTGATACATGGACAGGTGGAACAAACCTTACTCTTTTCAGTAACACATTCACATCCATGATCGCGCTTGATTCAACATTTGTATCTATTCCTGCTGAATACATGAACGTAAATCTTACATATTCAACCAAGGCAGTTTCTACTATCAAGGTTGTATGGTGGGTTGTAATACTTGCTATCCTTATTGGCGGTATTGTTGTTTACGCTAAGAGAAGACATATGTAAAGAGTATTATTGACTTAAATTGGTACAAATTACAGTATCAATTTAAGTCATCGGTGTTACTGTTTATGGATAAATAGAAGACAAGTGAACAGTGATTATCCGACATCTATAAATAGACGACACACGAGGTCAGTTATGAAAAAACAAAAGACACAGCTTATCATTATCCTTGTGGTACTTGCTGTAATGGTCGCTGCTTATTTCGCACTTTCTGCACATAATAAGAAAGTCGCCGAAGATCAGCTTACAGACGACTACACAATCCTCACAATGGATACAACTACAATTAATGAAGTAAAAGTTACTAAGACAACCAAAACTGAAGTAGGAACAGCTACTGATGCAGCAGAAGGAGCATCTGATTCAGCTACAGAAGAAACATCAGTAGCTGATAGTGCAACTGATGCTACTGTAGAAGAAGTTACAGATGTTGATGCTGCAGAGGGTGCTTCAGAGGCAGTTGCAGAAACAGCTTCAGAAGGTGCATCTACAGAAACAGTAGAAACAGCTGAAGGTACGCAACAGACAGCTGATGCTACAGATGGAACATCAGATGTAGCTGCAGAAGCAGTTGAGCCTACATACGAATATACTTCAGAAGTAGCATATGATCTTGTTCTTGAGAATGGCGCATGGGTACTTGCTTCTGATAAGACAGTAGAACTTGATCAGGACAGCATCACATACCTTCTTAGCAGTCTTGCATCAGTAACATCTAACAAAGAGATTGCCGGAGTGACAGATTTTGCTCAGTACGGACTTGATCATCCATCACTTACGATCGAAGTCACCAAAAACGATGGAACTAAGACCATGATCTATATTGGCGATTACAACTCTGTATCAAGCCTTTACTATGCAAGAATCGGTGATTCTGCTAACGTATACATGATCAATTCAACACTTAGCTCTTCATTTGGAGTTGATGCATCATCTTTTGCAAAGGTTGATGCTGACGGAAGCACAACTGAGACAAGCACTGGAATCACAGGCGTAGATGTTGATGCCGGCGCAGCATCTTCAGCCGCAGCAGCACAGGATGCATCAGCTGAAAGTTCAGCTACAGAAGGTACATCAGACGATGCTACGGAAAATGCATCTCAAGACGCCTCATAGGCACAATAAACATTATAATCGTCCATACCTTTTTTGCCGGTATGGACGATTTTTTATGATCATTTTTAATGAAAACTATTAATCTGAAAGTATGTGATAAAAGCTGAATTGGAAAGGTCTCCGGCTTATGTTAAAACTCTTTTTTTGTAATATTGCATCTGTAAAATGATTTATTTATAATGAATATGTTGATTTTTTTGGGGGAAGCGTTATAATCAAATTTGCTTGCGCTTTTTACGCGGCGTAATAAACGCTATACGGAGGATTTCGCATGAGTTTGTGCGAGGTTGAGAAGAATGGTACTTATCGCATCACAAGACTGAATCTTGAGGATGCAAACGGGGACAGACTTAGAAGTCTTGGACTTAAGCAAGGCACCGAAGTTAAGGTTATCAGCAGGAAGAAGCAGGGATCACTTATAATCGAATCCTGTGGAAAGCAGATAGCTCTTTGCAAGAATTTCGCATCGGCAATCGACGTAGAATAATCCAAGTATTAAAGCCAATAAGTGGCTAATGAAAGGACATATCAGTAATGGCTGCTAAGATCAGAACAAGATATGCACCGAGCCCAACAGGTCGTATGCATGTCGGTAATTTAAGAACAGCTCTTTATGAGTATTTGATCACAAAACATGAAGGCGGAGATTATATCCTCCGTATTGAAGATACAGACCAGGAGCGTTTCGTAGAAGGCGCTACAGAGCTTATCTATGACGCACTTAAGAAAACAGGACTTAAGCATGATGAAGGTCCGGATATCGGCGGCCCTGTAGGCCCTTATGTTCAGTCAGAGCGTCAGGCAAGCGGCATCTATCTTGATTATGCTAAGCAGCTCGTAGATAAGGGTGAAGCTTATTACTGCTTCTGTACACCTGAAAGACTTGCTACTCTTAAGCAGGTTATCGATGGCAAGGAAGTTACAGTTTATGATAAGCACTGTCTCCACCTTTCAAAAGAGGAAATCGAGAAGAACCTTGCAGAAGGTAAGCCATACGTAATTCGTCAGAACAACCCTACAGAAGGCACAACAACCTTCCATGACGAGCTTTACGGTGATATCACAGTAGATAACAAGGAACTTGATGATATGATCCTTATCAAATCTGACGGTTACCCTACATATAACTTTGCTAACGTTGTAGATGACCACCTTATGGGCATCACACACGTTGTTCGTGGTAACGAGTATATTTCTTCAACTCCTAAGTATAACCGTCTCTATGAGGCATTTGGATGGGAGATTCCGAAATATATCCACTGTCCGCTTATTACAGATGAAGATCATCACAAGCTTTCTAAGCGTTCAGGACACAGCTCATTTGAAGACCTCCTTGAGCAGGGCTTCCTTGTTGAGACAGTAGTTAACTTCATCGCTCTTCTTGGATGGTCTCCTGAAGACAACGAAGAGATCCTCAGCCTTGATGAGCTTATCGAGAAGTTTGATTACCACCGTATCAATAAGTCCCCTTCAGTATTTGACTATACTAAGCTCAAATGGATGAACGGTGAGTACTTAAAGCGCATGGATGATGACAAGTTCTACGAACTTGCACTTCCTTACATGAAAGAGGTAATCACAAAGGATATCGACTTCCACAAGATCGCAGCTATGGTTAAGACTCGTATCGAGATCTGGCCTGATATTGCAGGAATGGTTGATTTCTTTGAAAAGGTTCCTGAATACGACAATGCTATCTACTTCAACAAGAAGATGAAGACAGATGCAGAGAGCGCACTCCCTGTACTCAAAGAGCTCCTTCCTCTTGTAGAGAGCATCGATGACTATTCTAACGATAACCTCTTTGCATCAATCAAGCAGTTTGTTACAGATAAGGGATACAAGAACGGCTTCGTATTATGGCCACTTCGAATTGCTCTTTCCGGTAAAGAACAGACCCCTTGCGGCGGCACAGAGATCATGGAAGTCCTTGGCAAAGAAGAATCCATCGCCCGCATCAAGGCAGCAATTGCTAAGCTTGAAGCTTAATAGTTAATACGCATCTATAATTCAAAATTGCAGTAATAGGGCCCTTGCTTATTCGATCAAGTTCAAGGGTTCTATTACTTTCTTAATTACCTACATTTGGGAGTTTTTATGTCATACACAGGTCAGACTGTGGTGGCCGGTAATCCCGCTCAGATCGATGCGATCACCCATATAAATGGGCCCGCCATGGTCCTTGCAGGCCCTGGGAGCGGTAAAACCTTTGTTATATCAGGCCGTGTTCGCTTTCTCATCGAGCAGGCAGGCATTCGTCCTGATTCTATTTTGGTCATCACATTCACTAAAGCTGCAGCACTTGAAATGCAGCATCGTTTCTTTCGCGATACATCAAAAAGATTTCCGGAAGTTCATTTTGGAACCTTTCATTCTCTTTTCTATCAAATGTTATGTCTGTCTAAACCGGGATATCACCCGAACTTACTCACAGCAAAAGATAAGAACAGAATTATCAAAGAAAGTCTTTCATATACGCTTAGAAAACATAAGGATGAGATCCTTAAAAAAGACGATTATCTAAACCCGTCAGCTGATGATTTTAATAGCCTCCTGTCGGAAATAGCCAGGGTCAAGAATGATAACGAAAGCCCTTCTGCGTGCGGAAGAGATGTTTCTTTTGGCGAGTACTTTCCTGATATATACGATTACTATACTAAGACCTGCCAGGATCTTGGCCTTATAGACTTTGAGGATATGATCCTTGAATGCTACAAAATGCTCATGGACAGCCCCGAGATACTTTCAAAGTGGCAGGATACCTTTAAATATGTCCTTATAGATGAATATCAGGACATAAACAGACTTCAGGAAAGCGTCATTAGACTTCTTGTACGTAATCATAAAAATATCTTTGTAGTAGGAGACGATGACCAGTCAATATACGGCTTTAGAGGCTCAAAACCACAGATCATGCAGGAGTTTACCCAGTATTATGAAGGCGCAAAACTTATAAACCTTTCCATCAACTACAGATCGGGAAGCGACATCATTAAAAACGCAGGCCTTATTATAGCCGAAAACAAAGTCCGCTTTGAAAAGAATCAGGAACCTGCAAACGATGATAATCACGGCTCCTGTATAGGCTACGTATACGAAAACGTAAGACACGAAACAGCGTCAATTGCATCTATGATAGAAATGGCTGGCGACTACGACAACACCGCAGTCCTTTACAGAACCAACCTTGAAAGCGAAATGATAACACTTGAACTATCAGCAAGAGGAATTCCCTATGTAGCAACCTCAAAAGTCCTCAGCATCTACGAAGACCCTGCCATTAAGACCATCCTTTCGTACCTGAAATTTGCCCATGAAGGCCATAAACGCTCAGATTTTTTTGCCATAATGAATTGCCCCTTAAGATACATAAAGCGAGACTCGGTGCGAAAAGAAATCGTCGACGAACGAGACATCCTCGACTATTACAGATCAAACCCCGACATGAAAAAATCTGTCGAAAAGCTCTTCCGGCAACTACGGCTATTAGAACGCATGAGACCCGCGCTCTCAATCAAATATATTTTAAACGAAATAGGAGTCATGAAATTCCTTACGCAGGATAAGTCCCAAACTGAAAAAGACAAACTACAAGATATGTGCGATAAACTAATGCAAGACGCATCCTCGTTTCAGGATACAGTATCTTTCCTCGAAATGGCAGAAGAACAAGTCAAAATAGCACAAAAAGAACGCTCAAGACGAAAAGGCAACACCGATAAAGGCGTAAGAATAATGACCATGCACGCATCTAAAGGCCTGGAATTCGACACAGTATATCTTCCCAGCTTGTGCGAAGGCGTAGTCCCCAACAGAAAGTCCGTAACCCCAGACCAAATCGAAGAAGAACGCCGTATGCTCTATGTGGGAATGACCAGAGCAAAAAAACACCTTATCCTTAGCTATATAAAAGGTGATAAAGAGAATCAAAGGATGCCATCAAGATTCTTGAGACCAATTATGAATTTGTTTGATGATCCGATTTAAAACTTGTAAAGTTGTAGCTTAAGGAATAAACATCACATAGTAATATTAAAAAATAATGCTAAAAAGCCTTTTAATAATACATGTATTATTAAAAAGTTTTACAAAATAAAGTTCCGCGTCAACTACCTAACTATACGTAGAAGATATCTAAAACTTTCCGTTTTCAAAAGAGGGGGCTTGATAAAGGTTTTGGGAGTCTTTGAGGATTTTGCTGATTTTAAGAGCTTGATAGATGGCTTTATATATTTTGCTTGGGATTCACATGTTTGAGCGAAGCGAGTTTGAATCCCAAAATATATAAAGCCAGATATCGAGCCTTGAAATCCAAAATCCGAAAGACTCCCAAAACCTTTATCAAGCCCCCTCTTTTGAAAACTGCTAAAACCTAGAAAACACCGTTAAGTTTCCTCCATTTCATGCCGATATGCTTTTTAGCGGCAGTATTTTGCGCCGCGATGATACATGGATGTAGTTTGGGCCAAGGGCATGATGCCACGGCGAAAGGGCTGGTTATGGTCAAAGATATATTAACTAATATCGTTTTGATAATTTTGATTATTCTCACAATAGTAGTTTTTATAATGCTATTCGGCAAGGATCTCGGCATCTATGTTGATATTGGTGCCATCAAAGAATCCATCACCTCAATGTTTGAAAAAGATAATGAAGAAGAGCCTGATACTTCGGCAAGCGCTGCTACCGAGGCCAGTTCTTCTGATGATGGAATCGTAACTGTAGCATCAATGTATGAAAACACAGTTACCATAGAGTATGAGCTATCGGACGAAGTTCTTTACAATCCTCTTATGGGCTACGCTCCCAGTGCAAAAACCACGGATGACGAAGATGTGAATATAGATAAAGCAACGCTGATCTATTTCGAGGTTACCTGGGCAGACTTTGAACCCGAAGAGGGTGTATACGATTTTGAAAAGATCGAGACAGATAACAACCTTCAGGAATGGAGAAATGCAGGCAAAAATGCAGTTCTCCGTTTTATTTGTGATGTCCCTTCTGATGAAGATCACATGGACATTCCGCAGTGGCTTTATAAAAAGACTAAAGATGGAAAAAAATATGATACCTCCTATGGTAAGGGATATTGCCCCAATTACAGTAACGAGGACTTTATAGATGCACATAATAAGGCTATTGCGGCGCTTGGAGACTATTTTTCCAAAGATTCTTTTGTAAGATATGTGGAGATGGGAAGTCTTGGTCACTGGGGCGAATGGCATGTAAATATAGATGAAGATGATAAGCTCCCTACGATGCCGAATGCTGAAATAAGAGCTTTATATGTTGATGCCTATGTAGATTCTTTTCCAGGTGCAAAGCTCCTTATGAGAAGACCGTTTGCAGAGCTTCCGGAAGGCGGCGGAGTTTACAATGACATGGTTGGAGCTTATAAGGATACTACTGAATGGCTTGAATGGATCGGAGAGGGCGGCACTTATGAGCAGACAGGAGAAGAGGGTGCGCTTGTGGCAAGACCTGATATCTGGAAGACAGCGCCTGTTGGCGGTGAGTTCACCAGTTCCATCGAGATGGAAGAGATGCTGATAGGGTCATATAGTACCACCAGTTCTCTTATTAAGGACAGCCATATGACTTTTATAGGGCCCAAGGTTCCTAATGGGAATGACTTGTCTGGAGCAGGCGTTCTTAGAAGCCAGGAGGTCTTGAAATATATTGGATATAGATATGCTGTTACAACAATGGAATATGGCGGCGATGATAATGAGACTGCCATAGGCCTTAGGGTGTCCAATGAAGGTATTGCGCCTATTTATTGGGATTATTCGATGTGTCTGTATCTAAAGGATCAGTACGGAAATATAGAAAAATACGAAGTTGACATTGACCTTATGGGTTTATATGGAGATCAGTCTGAGTATGTTATAACTACAGTTCCGGTTCCTTTTGATGAGATTACAAATTACCAAATATTGCTCGGAATAGAAGATCCTGACACGAATGAACCGGCTGTATATATAGCTACAAATGCTGCAAGGACGGGCTTTAGAACGATTCTTCTTTGATATATTCATTATTTCTAGTATACAAATAATATTTGTATTTCTATGTTTTTTTTTCTTTTTGTATGATATGATTGTTGTATATCAGCAGTGGCTTTTTGTGGTCAAATCGCGTGACTAGTATAGTCAAAATCATTTTTGGTTAGAGCTTAATATGTTTATTGATATAATTCTTTATTTTTAATGATAAAGATTATTAAATAGGGGTATTACTGTTGGTATATGGGATAAGGAGGTGCGTTTATGCTATTTTCAGACATAGCCATGAAAATTAATCAGAGAATAGAAAATGGCGAAGAAATCACTGTAGATCTGGATCTTGATGATGGCAGAAAAGTTACTTGCGCAACGATGATCATCCTTACAGTTGCTGAAAAGGATTACATTGTGCTCCTTCCGCTTGATAAGAATGGTCAGAATACTGATGGAAATGTATGGTTCTACAGATACGTATCCAAGGGTGAAGGTGACGCAGAGCTTGGTTATATCAGTGATGATGCTGAATACGAGAAAGTTTCTGAAGCATTTGACGAGTATCTTGATGAGGCGGAATTTGATGAGCTCGTAGATCTCGATGACAATGGCGAAACAATAAAATCATAACAAAGTGAAATAAACGTGAAATTAAGGCTGTCCGGATAACCGGATGGCCTTTTTTGTGGTATACTATTTTGGAATATTTATTAGTTTATTAATTTGGGGAGATTTGCCCCGTTAAGACCAAGAGACAAAATGTCGACGAGATTTTCGTTAGCGCTAGGAGGAGTATGACACAATCTATTAAACTGCTGAAGGCAAAGCCTTACCCGTTGGGGATGCATGTTCAGGGTCAGGATCTTATTTTCAGCGGCAAATTTAATAACGAAACTGGATGCGGAATTATTTTATATCAGAGCAAAGATGGAGTGATAGACACTTCAAAGCCCAAGATAGCACCGCTTACAGACCAGTTCAGACATGGATCATTATATAGCGTCAGAATTCCGGGGGGAGCCGGCGAATATGGCGCTTATCAGCTAATGAGTGGCGGTTTAAGATATGCAGATCCTTATAGCACTAAGATTTCAGGTCTTGAAGAGTTTGGAACATTTCGTAAGAACGATGAGATATACAGCGTAATATCCGACGATGATTATGACTGGGGCAATGACAAAAATCCTCATACCCCATTTAGTAAGAGCTTTATATATCTTGTAAATGTTCGCGGTTATACAATGCTTGATACAAGCGTTCCTGTAAGACACAGAGGAACATTTCTCGGACTTGTAAGAAAGATCGATTATCTTAAGTCTCTTGGAGTTACAGCTATTGAGCTTATGCCTGTATATGAGCAGCCTAGCGTTCTTTCAAGAAAGAGCATAGAGCTTTCACATGCACCTGTTCACCGCGATATGACCAAGGCAAGAGCAATGGTCAACGAAGTGGGCATTTTGAAGCAGGTTGATGATGCAGACAGACTTGTAAATCTGTGGGGATTTGAGCCGGGATTTTCTTTTGCCGTAAGAAGCGCCTTTGCTGTTAAGGGAAATGATGCTTCAGAAGAATTCAAGGATATGGTAAGAGAATTCCACAGGGCAGGAATTGAAGTTATAGTCCAGACCTATTTTGCAGATGGTCTTACTCATCAGGAGATGCAGGAGATCATAAGATACTGGGTTAGTGAGTATCACATAGACGGTATCCACATAAAGGGCAGGAATATCAATTCTACTATGCTTTCACAGGATCCTCTTTTGTCAGATACCAAGATCTTTGATTACGGATTCGATTACTGGCAGCTTTACAAGGGTGCGCCTCGCGAGCCTTCAAAGAGGAATCTTGCAGAATATAAAGATGACTTTGAATTTACAGCCCGTCATTTCCTTAAGGGTGATGACAATATCATTCCTTCATTCCTTAATCTGTCTCAGGAGACAGGTACATCGGGCGGCGCTGTTCATTATATCTGTAACTACGATGGAGCAAGGCTTGTAGACCTTGTGACCTATGATCATAAATACAACGAAGCCAATGACGAGAACAATACTGATGGTATAAATGACAACGTCAGCTGGAACTGCGGTGTGGAAGGTAAGAGCCGTCGCAAGGATGTCACCGAACTTCGTGTAAGACAGATGAGAAATGCTCTTACGATGCTATTTTTATCACAGGGAACTCCTATGCTTTTTGGCGGAGACGAGTTTTGCAATTCTCAGGATGGTAACAATAATCCGTATTGTCAGGATAATAGTACCGGATGGGTTGAGTGGAAGAACTTTGCAAAGAATAAGAGCCTTGTGGACTTCACAAGGTTTTTGACAGGGCTTCGCAGTAAGTACTCTATATTTACATCTCCTGTGCCGTACAGGCTTATGGATTATAAGGCTGTTGGATATCCGGATTTTTCATATCACGGAACAGAAGCATGGAGACCGGATCTTTCTGCTTACAGCCACACGATAGCAATGCTGTACTGTGGCCTTTACAGTGGCAAGGGTCAGGAACACTCCTTTGTGTATGTAGCTTACAACATGCATTGGGAGGATAAAGAGTTTTCGCTTCCTGAGCTTCCGATGGGGTGCGAATGGCAGATACTTTGTGATACTTCCGACATGGAAGTTGACTATAGCACTCCTAAAAGAGCCAGAAGCCTTAAGGATCAGGCAATTGCCAAGCTTAAGGCCAGAAGTATTTGTATTTTTATATCAAAAGGAGAACCGGTAAGAACCGGTAGAAACAAATCCTATGCAACAAATGAACCAAAACCAGCAGATGCAGACAAACAGTAAAGCAGACGCTGCATGTAACACAGATGCTTTCGATAAAGAAAGCATAGAAGCTATTACTCCGGTTGGAAGACCGGTACAGCTTGGACCTGGTGGCAAGCAGCCGCCTATAAAGATTGAAAATGTAATAGGCCATTTTAAGACGGTATCTGCTCACAGAAGGCTTGTAAGACGTAACTGCTTCAAAATGGGACTTTACTGGCAGGGACTTACCCATGACCTTTCAAAGTTTTCGCCAACTGAGTTCCTTCAGGGATGCAGATACTTTCAGGGAGACAGATCTCCCAATGCCTGCGAGAGAGAACTTAACGGTCACTCCCTTGCATGGCTTCATCACAAGGGCAGGAATAAGCACCACTACGAGTACTGGATAGACTTTAGTTCCAAGGATTCAAGCTCGCCTTACGGTGTACTTCCCGGCAAGATGCCTGACAGGTACATTGCTGAGATGATAGCTGACAGAGTGGCTGCAAGCCGTACTTACAGGAAGGAAGCATATACCTCTGCGGACCCGCTTAAATACTATTTAAGAGTTAAGCAAAATCCTACGCCTATGCATCCTTATACTATTGAGAAGCTTGAGCTTTTCCTTCACATGCTTGCTGATGAGGGAGAGGATGCGACATTTGCATATATAAAGAATGTGTTTCTTAAGAAAAAATGATGAAAAAATCTTTTCAGGAATCAATAGATAAGTATCTTGGCAGAAAATATGACAGAAGTTCGATTGGGATCTTGAAAGAAAAGACATTGCATAGCATTGTTAAGGATTTCTTTGCACCTTCTGAGGATTCTAAAGAGATCCGGGTAGGCGACTTTGTTGCAGATATCTGCTACGAAGACAGGATCATAGAGATTCAGAACGGGAATTTTGCTCATCTTGTGCCTAAGCTTGAAGCTTTTTTGCCAAAATATAAGGTGACAGTGGTGTATCCGATTCCTTACAGGAAGTGGATGTGCTGGATCGATCCTGAAACGGGAGAGCAGACTGCAAGGAATGCTCCAAGAGGAAACTTTAACCTATATAAGATTTTCAGGGACCTTTACAGTATCAGGAAATTTCTGTTACACCCTGGTTTTACGCTAATCCTTACCTGCCTTGAGATTGAAGAATACAGGGTTCAGGACGGCTGGGGAAGAGGCGGAAAGCGCGGATCTCACCGCTATGACAGAATCCCTTTAAGGCTTCTTGACGAGATTGAGATTAAGGGTCTGGAAGGGTATAATAGATTTCTTCCGGATGACCTTCCTGATGAATTTACTACTAAGGAGTTTCAAAAGCTTGTAAAGTACCGCGGTAAATATTTTGGTACAACTGTCCGTGTCCTTGAAGAAATAGGGATGATAGAGCGGTGCGGCAAGAGAAAACAGGCGTATCTTTTTAAAAAGAAATATGAATCAGGTAGTGCTAAGGAAATGCCTGATAATACAAAAATAAATAACTCAAAATCGGCTAAAACCGGTAATTTACTTGAAGATAATAATAATAAAACGGAGAATATCAAAATGGCAGCAAAGAAAGCAAAGGTAGCTACTAAGAAAGCAGCTCCTAAAAAGACAACAAAGGTGGCCGCTACAAAGTCAGCAGCTAAAACAACTAAGACAACTAAAACAGCTACTAAAGTAGCTAATAAAGTAGCTAATAAAGTAGCTAATAAAGAAGAATCCGTAATCGACAGATTCCTTCGCTACGTAAAATATGACACACAGTCCAACGAACAGACAGGCACATCCCCTTCAACCCCTGGCCAGCACGAGCTTGCCAAGGTTCTTGCCAAGGAACTTGAAGAGATTGGTGCAAGCGATGTTTATTATGACAAGGAGCACTGCTACGTATATGCGACAATTCCTTCAACACTTGGAAGAAAGAAAGCTCCTGTTCTTGGATTCATCAGCCACATGGATACATCTGATGCTACAAGCGGCAAGGATGTTAAGCCAAGGATCGTTGAGAAGTACGACGGCAAGGATGTGATCCTTAACGAGAAGGACCCTGAGACAGGTGCCAAGGTTGTTCTTTCACCTAAGACATTCCCTGAACTTTTGAATCATAAGGGTGAAGACCTAATCGTAACAGACGGTACAACACTTCTTGGTGCAGATGACAAAGCAGGCGTTGCTGAGATCATGACAATGGCTTCATATCTTCTTAAGCACCCTGAAGTTAAGCATGGCAAGATCAGGATCGCATTTACTCCTGACGAAGAGATCGGAGAAGGCACTAAGTTTTTTGACATAAAGAAATTCGGTGCAGACTTCGCATATACAGTAGACGGTGGCAAGCTTGGAGAGCTTGAATACGAGTGCTTCAACGCAGCTGAGGTTGAGCTCATAATCCACGGAAGAAGCGTTCACCCGGGCGATGCCAAGGGCAAGATGCTCAACGCAACTCTTATTGCATACGAGTTCCAGTCAATGCTCCCTGCATTTGACAATCCTATGTACACTGAGAAAAAAGAAGGATTCTTCCATCTTACACTCATGAAGGGAACCTGCGAAAAGGCTGTTGTATACTACATCATCCGTGATCACGACAAGAAGAAGTTCGCGGAGCGCAAAAAGCTTGTTGAAAAGATCGTTAAATTCCTTAACGACAAGTATGGCGCAGGCACTGTAGAGCTTACTATGGAAGACAGCTACTACAACATGATAGAGAAGTTAAAGCCTCACATGCACCTTATCGAGAATGCTAGAAAAGCTATGGAGATGGCAGGCGTTACAAGCATCGAGAATCCTATAAGAGGTGGCACAGACGGTGCAATGCTTTCATTCAAGGGCCTTCCTTGTCCGAACCTTTGCACAGGCGGATACAACTATCATGGCAAGTATGAGTACGCATCAGTGCAGGAGATGTACAAAACTGTTGAGATCCTTAAGAATCTCGCAGAGATTTACGGCGAAAAGGCTTAAACTACATCGTGATATATTTTTTGTAGTTTAAATAATTGTTTTAGTATAAAGGTTTAATTATGGATAAAGTTTCAATTAATGGCAATGATATATATGAAGTAGACGAAGAGATGGAAGCTCTTATAGAGGCTGCCGACCTTGATGGAAAGGTACCTGAGGCAGAGCCCCAGAGACAGTACTACTTTATCAAAAAGGCAAGACGCTACGTTGATGAGCTCGCAAAAGAACTTGGCAGAAGACCTCTTGCCTGTAGCGTAGCTTTTGGATGCCAGATGAACGCGCGTGATTCAGAGAAGATCCTTGGAGTCTTAAAAGCAGTAGGCTATGAAGAGACAGATTCAGAAAAGGCTGAATTTGTTATCTACAACACCTGCACAGTCCGTGATAACGCAGATCAGCGTGTTTACGGCCGCCTTGGATATGCAGGAAGCCTTAAGAAAAAGAATCCTCATATGAAGATAGGTGTCTGCGGCTGCATGATGCAGGAGCAGGTTGCTGTTGAGAAGATCAAAAAGAGCTACCGTCAGGTAGACCTTATATTTGGTACACACAATCTCTTTAAGTTTGCAGAGCTTTTGTGTACCATGTTCGAGTCAGACAGAATGGTAATCGATATCTGGAAGGGCACTAACGAAATCGTTGAAGACCTTCCTGTTGCAAGAAAATATCCATTCAAGTCAGGCGTTAACATTACATTTGGATGCGACAATTTCTGTACTTATTGTATAGTTCCATACGTAAGAGGAAGAGAGAGAAGTAGAGATCCTAAAGACATCGTAAGAGAAGTTGAAAAGCTTGTAGCTGACGGCGTTAAGGAAGTTATGCTCCTTGGTCAGAACGTTAACTCTTATGGTACAGGTCTTCCTGATGACAAGAAGATTTCTTTTGCTCAGCTTCTGAATGAAGTCTGCAAGGTTGAAGGACTTGAAAGAGTCAGATTCATGACTCCTCACCCTAAGGATCTGTCTCAGGAACTTATCGACGTTATCAAGGCTAATCCTAAGGTTGCAAGACATATACACCTTCCTCTTCAGTCAGGAAGCACAGAGATCCTTAGACGCATGAACAGAAAGTATACAAGAGAGCAGTATCTTGATCTTGCGCTTAAGATAAGGCGTGAACTCCCTGATGCAGCCATCACTACAGATATCATCGTAGGTTTCCCTGGAGAAACAAACGCTGACGTAGATGATACAATTGATATAGTTAAGCAGGTTAAGTATGACAATGCTTTTACCTTCATCTACTCTAAGCGTACAGGAACACCGGCTGCAGGATTTGAGCAGGTTTTATCTGAAGAAGAGATAAAGAGTAATTTTGACAGACTCCTTAAAGTCGTTCAGGAAACTGCGCATGCACAGTCAGCGCGTTTCAATGATACAGACCAGAGAGTTCTTGTAGAGTCACTTAACGAGCAGGATGCATCACTTGTTACAGGCCGTATGTCCAACAATACACTTGTACATTTTGAAGGTGGTGAAGACCTGATCGGCCAGTTCGTTGACGTTCATCTTGATGAATGCAAAGGATTTTATTATCTCGGACACAGGATCTGATAAGAGTAAAGTATATTAAAAGTATATGATCTAACCAAAAGATATTAGGGTTATATACTAGAAAGATTTAGAAATAGCGGAGGAGTACTTTTGGATACAAAAGTAAGTACAACGGGGACAAGTGAAAACTATGCATCAAAGCCTGACATAACCAAAGTTTCGCCTATGATGCAGCACTATCTTAAGACTAAAGAAGAAAATCCGGGCTGCCTTCTTTTTTACAGACTCGGAGACTTCTATGAGATGTTCTTTGAAGATGCTGAGATTGTCAGCAGAGAACTTGAGCTCACACTTACAGGTAAAGCCTGCGGCCTTCCTGAGAGAGCTCCAATGTGCGGTATTCCATATCACGCAGTTGATACCTACCTTACAAGACTTGTAAAGAGTGGTTACAAGGTAGCTATCTGCGAGCAGGTTGAAGATCCCAAACAGGCTAAGGGCATTGTCAAAAGAGACGTAATAAGAGTTGTTACTCCCGGAACCAATATTGATGCCCAGTCTCTTGAAGAGACGCAGAACAACTACATCATGTGCCTTTACTATGGCAGTGACATTACAGGCATAGCTATTAGTGACGTATCAACAGGTGACTTTTATCTGACAGAGGCAGCTAAGCTTCGAAATGTACTTGATGAAATCACCAAGTACCGCCCGTCAGAGATCATCTGTAACGAAGCCTTTGTTATGAGCGGAGTAGACCTTGAAGATCTAAAGAGCAGGATGGGTATCTCGATCTATCCTCTTGATGGCAGATATTTTGATGAGGACACTGGCAAAAAAGCTATCATGAACCAGTTCCATGTAAGCTCTCTTATAGGCCTTGGAATAGACGACTTTAAAGTTGGAACTATTGCAGCCGGAGCTATGATCCAGTACCTTTTGGAGATGGCTAAGTCAGACCTTTCCAACATCACTCATATAACACCGTATCTTACAAGTAAGTACATGCTCCTTGATACGTCCACAAGACGTAATCTTGAGCTTACAGAGACACTTCGTGATAAGCAGAAAAGAGGTACGCTTCTCTGGGTCCTTGATAAAACAAAGACCGCAATGGGAGCAAGAATGCTCAGAAGCTTTATTGAGCAGCCTCTTATAGATCTTGAAGAGATGAAAGCAAGACAAGATGCTGTTGACGCTCTTTTATGCAGCTCAGTATCCCGTGATGAGATAAGAGAGTACCTTTCACCTGTTTACGATCTTGAAAGGATCATGAGCCGCATCAGCTATAAGACAGCTAATCCTCGTGACCTTCTTTCATTCAGGAATTCCATCAAGATGCTTCCTGCAATCCGTATAGCACTTGAGGACATGAAAGGAAATAAAGAGCTTGACAGGATCTATTCTGAGATCGACGAACTTAGAGATATATATGATCTTATCGACAGCGCTATCGTTGAAGAGCCTCCTATTACTATAAGAGAAGGCGGAATGATCAAAGAAGGCTATAGTGAAGATATAGATCATTTCAGACAGGCACGTTCTAACGGCAAGCAGTGGCTTGCAGAACTTGAAGCAAAGGTTAAGGAAGAGACCGGTATAAAGAATCTTCGTATCAAGTACAGCAACGTATTTGGATACGCATTCGAAGTTACTAATTCATTCAAAGACCTTGTGCCTGATACTTTTACAAGAAAACAGACTCTTACTAACTGCGAGAGATATACAACACCTGAACTTAAAGAACTTGAGGATACTATCCTTAATGCAGAAGATAAGCTTAACGGCCTTGAATACGAGGCTTTCTGCGATGTAAGAGATAAGGTGTGCGGCGAGATTCAGAGGATTCAGCGTACAGCCAAGGCTATAGCTTGTCTTGACGTATATGCATCTCTTGCCTTTGTTGCAGAGAGAAACCACTTCGTTAAGCCTGTTCTTTCAGAAAACGGAGCTATCAGGATCAAAGAAGGAAGACACCCTGTTGTAGAAGCTATGATGGATCGTACAGATCTTTTCATATCCAATGACACCTTCCTTGATAACAAGAAGCACCTGATATCAATTATTACAGGTCCTAACATGGCCGGTAAGTCAACTTATATGAGACAGACTGCTCTTATCGTTCTTATGGCTCAGATAGGAAGCTTTGTACCTGCTACAAGCGCTGAGATTGGCGTTGTAGACAGGATATTTACAAGAGTTGGAGCAAGTGATGACCTTGGAAGCGGCCAGTCTACTTTCATGGTTGAGATGAACGAAGTTGCCAACATCCTTCGAAATGCGACTAATAAGAGTCTCCTTATCCTTGATGAGATAGGACGAGGAACATCCACTTATGACGGCCTTTCTATCGCATGGGCAGTTATAGAGCATATCGCAAACAGGAAATATCTTGGAGCTAAGACACTTTTTGCAACTCACTACCACGAGCTTACAGAGCTTGAGGGCAAAATAGATTCAGTAAGGAACTACTGCATCGCTGTTAAGGAAAAAGGCGATGACATCGTATTCCTTAGAAAGATCATAAAGGGCGGCGCAGATAAGAGCTACGGTATTGAAGTTGCAAGACTTGCAGGAATCCCTGCAATGGTAACTGACAGAGCCAAGCAGATATGTGCCCAGCTCGTTGACAGCGATATAACTGAGAAAGTTCAGGAGATCGCAGCACTTACTGATGATAAGTCATCTAAGAAGTCTTCACCAAGGCACTACGATCAGGTTGATCTTAACCAGATGACCCTGTTCGAAAGTGTAAGTGATGAAGATGTACTCAGAGAGCTTGAGGAAATCGACATAACCAACATGACACCGATGGATGCACTTAATACACTTTATAAGCTTCAAAGCGACCTTAAAAATCGTTGGAAAGGGAATGTAAGCTAAGCCACTGTCTGTTTTTTTAGAGATGATAGATGAGAACTGATCTTTAGAGTGATTTGAAAGAGAAGCTTTCGGGGAGTGTAGTATTAAAAGGAGGGCAATATGGCGCAGATTCATGTACTTGATAAAAATACAATAGATCAGATAGCTGCTGGAGAAGTCGTAGAGAGGCCTTCCAGTGTAGTTAAAGAGCTTGTTGAAAATGCCATGGATGCTGGTGCCAAGGCCATTACAGTAGAAATACAGGGCGGCGGCATAGATCTTATTAGGATCACCGATAACGGATGCGGCATAGAAAGAAGTGAAGTTAAAAAAGCTTTTTTAAGACATGCTACATCTAAGCTTACTAATATCGGAGACCTCTTTACTCTTAGAACTCTTGGATTTAGAGGCGAGGCTCTGTCCAGTATTTCTGCCATAGCTCAGGTTGAGATCGTTACTAAGACAAGTGACAGCTTAACAGGTACCCGCTATACGGTTAACGGCGGAGACGAAGGAGAGCTTGAAGAAGTCGGAGCACCAAATGGTACTACGATCATTGTTCGTAACCTTTTTTATAATACTCCTGCCAGAAAGAAGTTTTTAAAGTCAGCAAGAACAGAAGGAAGCTATGTGGCTGACCTTATAGAGCATCTTGCAATGGACAATCCTGATGTATCTTTTCACTTTATAAATAATAAAGATGACCGCTTCCATACATCAGGTAACGGCGACCTAAAAGAGCTTATTTACAGAATCTACGGACGCGACGTGTCAATGGCACTTGTGCCGATAAAGTGCGAAGCAGACGGAATACAGCTTGAGGGCTATCTTGGAGAGCCTTCTTTAAACAGATCTAACAGAGGATTTGAGAACTTTTTTGTCAACGGAAGATATATTAAGGACCGCATGATATCACTTGCAATAGAAGAGGGATACAAGCAGTATCTTATGCAGCATAAATTTCCCTTCTGCGTGCTTCATATCGTGATGGATCCTGACCTTATTGATGTTAATGTCCATCCTTCCAAGATGGAGGTTAAGTTCCAGAATCAGCGCACCCTGTTCGAGTTTATCAGGATCAATGTTGAACAGGTACTTAAGTCTCACGAGATGATCCCGGAAGCTCTCAGGGATGAGCAGGAAGACCTCAGGGCAGCAGCACTTGCAGCTAAAAAGGAAGCAGAATTAAAGGCTGCAGTAGCGGCTAGAGCAAGTGAACAGGAATTTAAGGCTGATACTAATGCTTCTAACGGACTGGAAGTAAGTACTACAGCTAAGGTTGAGGCAAATGAAGAGGAAGATAAGACTTCTGCGACTAGCGACTTGGAAGTGCAGAATGAAGTAGGAGAAGCTACTAATGTACCAAATAAGCCAATGATTGGCAGCTTTCATGGTGAATACACAGAAAGCGGCAAGCAGCTTGGTGCTAATATCTTCATGAATGAAAGCACTACTGATAGTGCTACACTTTCATCCAAGAGTAAGAACCTCGTTACTTTCATAGATGATACTGAAGAAGAAAACTCTTCTTCAGATTCTGAAAAAACCGAAGACACTCGCCAGAGCCATGTTGAGCCTTTCGAGATGTCCAGATTTGAGAAGCTTCACAAGGAAGATGTAAAGCCTGTTTTCATAAATGATGTGGCCAAGGCTCCTGTCAGAGTGGCTGACAATGATGCAAGTCCTATATGGTCTACGCACAAAGAGCAGGATCCTGTACAGGTTAAGGCCAATGAGAAGCTTGTTCATAAGATTCTTGGTGATCCTGTTAAAAAGCCTGAAGACTATGAATCTCCGATCATAAAGAAAACAGAGACAACCATAGTTGAAAAGCCTGTTCAGATGGAGCTCTTTGACAGCAAGATGCTGACAAAGGAAAACAGACGCCAGTATCATATCGTAGGACAGATCTTCGATACCTACTGGATCCTTGAGTTTAAGGATAAGATCTATCTTGTAGACCAGCATGCAGCTCATGAGAAGGTCAACTTCGAGCGTATGATGGCACGTTTTAAGAATAAGACTATGACCTCGCAGATGGTGAATCCGCCTGTGATCATGACTTTCAGCTCACAGGAAGAAGAGATGTTCCTTTCTTTCAGAGAGTACTTTGAAAACCTCGGCTTCCAGATTGATGAGTTTGGCGGCAAGGAATATGCAATGCGTGCGGTTCCCCAGGATCTGTTTGGCTGTACTAACGCAAGAGAGATGTTCATGGAGATCCTTGATGAACTCACTCATGAATCAGGCCACAGAGAGCCGCAGGTTATCTATTATAAGATAGCAAGCATGGCCTGCAAGGCTTCTGTTAAAGGTAATACAAGGATGACAATGGAAGAAATGGAGGAGCTTATAGATGAACTCCTGACGTTGGACAATCCATACAACTGCCCGCACGGAAGACCGACAATAATCTCTATGAGTAAATACGAGATCGAGAAGAGATTTAAGAGAGTAATAGAGTAAAAACCAATAATACAGTGTGGTCAGTTTTTTCCACATCATTATATGGTTGTAAGGTTAGAGAAAATATATGAATAAACTAATTGTTCTTACCGGCCCTACAGCGGTAGGCAAATCCAAATTATCAATAGAGCTTGCAAAATCCATCGGCGGAGAGATAATCTCCGCTGATTCCATGCAGGTATATAAATACATGGACATAGGCACAGACAAAATAAAGCCTGAGAAAATGGGCGGTGTACCGCATCACCTGATTGACTTTTTAGAGCCGACTGAGGATTTCAACGTAGTTCTTTTCCAAAAGTATGTAAAAGAAGCTATGGAGGGAATCTACCATAGGGGCCATATTCCGATACTTGTGGGCGGCACAGGCTTTTATATTCAGGCGATTCTGTATGACATCGACTTTACGCAGACAGATGCTGACATGACCTACAGACACGGCCTTGAACAGATAGCCCAGGTTAAGGGGCCTGAAGTACTTCATCAGCGCCTTGAACTTGTAGATCCTGAGTCTGCTGCAGCTATCCCTGCCGGCAATGTAAAAAGAGTCATAAGAGCCCTTGAATACTATGAAAAGACAGGTCACAAGATTTCTGATCATAATAAGGAGCAGCACGAGAAGACTTCTCCCTATGACTTCAGGTATTTTGTCCTTACAGACCACAGAGAGATCCTTTACGAAAGAATCGAAAAGCGCGTTGATAAGATGATAGAAGAGGGCCTTGAAAACGAATGCAAGAAGCTCATGACTATGGGAATCGACTCGCAAATGACATCAATGCAGGGACTTGGCTACCGCGAGATGATAGGATATTTAAGCGGAGAATACGACCTTGATCGCGCTATATATCTTATAAAGAGAAACACAAGGCATTTTGCCAAGAGGCAGCTTACCTGGTTTAGAAGAGAGAAGGACGTCATCTGGGTTGACAAGTCAGAGTATAATAGAGACGATGCTCAGGTTCTTGAAGCAATCCTTGATAAGATCTGAGTTCTTTTTGAAAAGTTAAGAAACGGAGATTTATATGGCAGATTTTTGCAGAGAGGAAATGTACGCTCAGCTTGGCATTTCCAAAGAAGTATATGAATATGGTGAAGCTATTGAGAATGGTCTCAAGGAACGCTTTGCAAAAATAGATGAAGTTGCTGAATACAACCAGCTCAAAGTAGTTAAAGCAATGCAGGATGCCAAGGTTCAGGAAGCATGCCTTCTTGGAACTACTGGTTATGGCTACAACGATCTGGGAAGAGATACACTTGAAGACGTTTATGCTCATATTTTCCACACAGAGGATGCGCTTGTTCGTCCTCAGATAACCTGCGGAACTCATGCGTTGGCCCTTGCTCTTATGAGTAACCTTCGCCCTGGTGATGAGCTTATGTCCCCTGTTGGTAAGCCTTATGACACACTTGAAGAAGTCATTGGAATAAGACCTTCCAAGGGTTCACTTGCAGAATACGGAGTAACATACAAGCAGGTAGATCTTAAAGCTGACGGCGGCTTTGATTTTGATGGAATAAAGGCAGCTATCTCAGAAAAGACTAAGCTTGTTACGATCCAGAGATCTAAAGGATATCAGACAAGACCTACTCTTTCTGTTGAGAGAATAGGAGAACTTATCTCTTTTATCAAAGGTATAAAGCCAGATATTATCTGCATGGTAGATAACTGCTACGGCGAATTCGTAGAAACAATCGAGCCTTCAGACGTAGGCGCTGACATGGTAGTCGGATCACTTATCAAAAATCCTGGCGGCGGCCTTGCACCTATTGGCGGATATATTGCTGGCAAAAAAGAATGCGTTGAAAATGCTGCTTACAGACTTACAAGCCCCGGACTTGGTAAGGAAGTTGGAGCTTCTCTTGGCATACTTACTCAGTTCTATCAGGGTCTTTTCATGTCTCCTACAGTAACTGCAAGTGCTTTAAAGGGAGCTATATTTGCAGCTAACCTTTATGAGAGATTTGGATTTGGCGTTCTTCCTAACGGATCAGAAGACCGTTTCGATATCATACAGTCTATTACATTCGGTAAGCCAGAAGGCGTTATTGCTTTCTGCGAAGGCGTTCAGAGCGCAGCACCTGTTGACAGCTTTGTAACACCTGAGCCTTGGGATATGCCCGGATATGACAGCCAGGTAATTATGGCAGCAGGAGCTTTTGTATCAGGTTCTTCCATAGAGCTTTCTGCAGACGGACCTATCGCACCTCCATACGCTGTATACTTCCAGGGCGGACTTACATATCCTCATGCAAGATTTGGAATCCTTAAGACTGTACAGTACATGCTGGATAAGGGCCTTATAACCAAAGATCAGCTTAAAATCTGAAAAGCACTGTAATAGCCTTGGGTTGAACAGCACAAGGAATTTAATCTTTTGGTAAGGGTATACATCAAAAATATTTTGTAGTAAAATTATTATGCTTTCATCTGCCCGGAGAGGCTTATTTGCTTGCAGGAGAAAGCATGAATAAAACGAGCAGGTCCCTAAGCCTGAAACTTCGTGATGGTATTACCATCAAAGATGACCTTCCATTTGAGAAATTCCTTAAATATGGTCCACATAGTCTGTCTGATTCGGAACTCCTTGCAATCATCATAAGATGCGGTACCAAAGACCATGATCCCATCGAGATCGGTCAGGAGATCCTTAAAAGATGCAGAAACTATGAGGCAGGAATTGGCGGGCTCTATCAGTTATCAGTAGATGAGCTTATGCAGATAGATGGTCTTGGACAGGTCAAAGCAGTGCAGATCAAATGCATCGCGGAACTGTCACTTAGGTTAAGTCGTAGCGCAAAGAGCGATGAAGTTACTTTTCACAGTTCTGAAGAGATCGCTAGGTACTATATGGAACAGCTACGACATAAAGATCAGGAACATGTGATACTTATTGCACTTGATGCAAGAATGCGCCTTATATGTGATAAGACGCTGTACATAGGAACAGTATCGTCCTGTAATATAAGCGCCAGAGATATATTCAGACAGGCACTTATGACAGGGGCAGCGCAGATAGCGCTCCTTCACAATCATCCAAGCGGAAATGCACTTCCTTCAGAAGCTGACATTGATATGACCAAAAGGATTTGGAAGCTTGGACGCATCATGGAAATACCTGTTTATGATCACATCATAATCGGCGACAGGCAGTATTCCAGTTTAAATGAGTTTTTAGAAAACGATCAGTACAATTGACTTTCAGGAGGTCCACATTGAATAACGCTTTCGGTATCGATCTTGGTACAAGCACTATCAAGATCTATAACAAATCAACAGATTCTACTCTTGTTCAGAAGAACATGATCGCTATTCAGAACAAGACAACAGTTCTTGCTTACGGTGATGAAGCCTATGATATGTATGAGAAGGCTCCTAGCAATATTAAGGTAACATATCCTCTTAATAACGGCGTTATAGCTGATATCAAGAATATGGAAATGCTTGTAAAGCTCTTCGTTACAGATGATATGAAGGGCGGTTCAAAGCCTGCAGATTACTATATTGCTATTCCTTATGATATTACAGAAGTAGAGAAGAGAGCTTTCATCGATCTTATCAGAGACAGTAACGTTAAGTCCAAAAAGGTTAACGTAGTTTATAAAGCTATCGCAGACGGACTTGGAATGGATGTTGATGTTAAGAACTCCAACGGTGTTCTTGTAGTTAACGTAGGTTACGATACAACAGAGATCTCAGTTCTTTCACTTGGTGGTATCGTACTTAGTAAGCTTATCAAGGTGGGCGGACGTAAGTTTGATGAATCGATCAGAAGCGCTATTCGTAAGGAATACAGCCTTATCATTGGTTCCAAGACAGCTGAGAACGTTAAGATCGATCTTCGTGATCTTGAAAAAGAAGGAAAGCCGGCAATCGTATATGGAAGAGATATCGTAACAGGTCTTCCTATCGAGCGTGAGATTCCTACTGATATTGTTAATAATGCACTTGTTGAGAACTTTGATACTATCCTCGACAACGTAAGAGCAACTCTTGAGAGAACTCCTCCGGAACTTGCAGCTGACATTTATAAGCATGGTCTTTATCTTACAGGCGGAGCTTCACAGGTTTGCCACCTCGCACAGAGAATCAGTAATGGCTGTGGTCTTAATGTTAATATTTCCGAAGAGCCGGTTGAATCCGTAACTCTTGGACTTTCAAAAATAATCAAGGATGATCAGTACAAATCACTTGCTACGCTGAAGGAATGAGTAAATGAGTCCTGTGATAAAAAGAGGAGGAGATAAGTTTACCATCCCCGGTAAGTATCTCCTCTTTATTTTAACAATAGTGGCTGTCGCACTGATGGTCATAACACTTACAACAAGTCTTTTCTCCGGAATTGCCAATACGATTGCCGGATTTGTTGTGGTGCCATTTCAAAGGGGAATAACAACAGCTGGTACCTGGCTCATAGGTGAAGCAGACAGACTTGCTACTATAGAGCAGCTTCAGGAAGAAAATAAAGAATTACAGGCGCGAGTAGATCAGCTTACAGAGGAAAATATGCAGCTTACTCAGGACAGGTATGAACTTAATACCTTGAGAGAGCTTTATGAACTTGACGCACAGTATGAGTCATATGAAAAGGTTGGTGCTCATGTTATAGCCAAGGATTCCGGTAACTGGTTCTACAGTTTCGTTATAGACAAAGGAACTGATGACGGCCTTGCAGTTGATATGAATATCATAGCAGGAGGCGGTCTTGTAGGAAGAATAACATCTATAGGACCTGACTGGGCTAAGGTTACTACAATAATTGCAGATAATTTCTCTGTAAGTGGAATGGTTCTTTCTACTTCAGATAATCTGATCGTAACCGGTAATCTTGAAGCTTATGAAAAAGGTGTTATTACTTTTTCAAAACTTCAGGATAGCGCAGATGTTGTTGTGATCGGAGATAAAGTTGTTACATCCAATATTTCTGATAAGTATCTTCCTGAAATACTTATTGGATATATCACAACTATAGAATCTGATTCCAATAATCTTACAAAGTCCGGTACTCTTACACCTGCTGTTGATTTTGAACATCTTGATGAAGTGCTTGTAATAACAACTCTTAAACAGACAGTCGAAGATGATAAATAATATATGCGTAAATTTCTTGTAACTCTAATTATGATAATTGCATGCTTTGTTTTGCAGACTGCATTTTTCAGATATTTTGCATTTGGCGGAACAGTCCCGAACTGTCTCATGATCATTACCTGTTCAAGCGGTATCATGAGAGGGGAGAAGCATGGCCTTCTGGCCGGTTTTATAGCTGGTCTTTTAGTTGACATATTCTTTGGCGATTTTGTTGGTATATATGCAATTTTATACATGTATGCCGGATTCTTCGCCGGTATGTTTCATAAAATCTTTTTCCCGGAAAATATTATATTGCCCCTTTCTCTTATAATAGGTGGGGACTTCTTTTACCAGTTTTTGTGCTATGTTCTCATGTTCCTTCTTCGTGCGAAGTTCGACATCAGTTACTATATGACCCATCAGATACTTCCGGAGGTTGTATATACTGCGATCATAGCTCTTTTTCTGTATCCGGTAATATTAAAGATCAATACTAAACTAGATGATATTATTCAAAGGAGCGCAACTAAGTTTGTTTGATGATGTAAAAGAGGCAGTTCTAAAGTTTATAACGTCAAGATTTACAGTTATCGCACTGGTCATGATTCTTGCAGCCAGCGGTATTATGTACCGCCTTTTTGAGTTGCAGATAATCAATGGTGAATCTTACCTTGAATCATTCCAGCTTCGAATAGAGAAGACCAAGGACATTCAGGCAACCCGTGGTAATATCTATGATCGTAACGGTAACCTTCTTGCATACAATGAACTTGCCAATAATGTAGTAATGGAAGATGTCTACGAATCAGATTCCCTTAGAGATGAGAATATCAATGAGACCATTAACAAGGTAATCGATATTGTTGAAGGCAATGGCGATACTGTAGTTAATGATCTTAGCATTCAGCTTGATGAGAACGGTGAGTTTGAATTTACAGTTGAGGGTACAACACTTTTGAGATTCCTTGCTGATATCTATGGACATTCGACTATAGATGAGCTTGCTTATAAAGAAAGAACAGCAACTCCAGATGAAGTTATGGAGTATCTTGGTAAGAAATTTGAAGTTGGTGAGCGTACAGATCCTGAAGACAAGAAGAGCTTTGTGGCAGGATATGGATATACCAATGACAGATTCTTAAAAGTTGTTACTTTGAGATACTACATGAGTCTTAACTCATACCAGAAGTATATTGATACGACTATTGCAGAGGCAGTTTCAGATCAGACTGTTTCTGACATTATGGAAAATAGTGATATTCTTCTTGGTGTAAGTATTGAAGAGAATACTGCAAGAAAATATGTTGATGCAGAGTATTTTGCCCTGATACTTGGATATACAGGTAAGGTATCATCAACTGAACTTGCCCAGCTTCAGGCAGATTATCCTGACATGGGTTACAGTTCAAGTGATACTGTTGGTAAGTCAGGCATCGAACAGGCCATGGAGTCTACACTTCAGGGAACAAAAGGTTCTGAGACTGTATATGTAGATACTGTGGGACAGGTACTTGAGACAACTAATTATGTTGAACCAAGATCCGGTAATGACGTATATCTTACAATAGACAAGAACCTTCAGGAAGCTGCTTATGACATTCTTGAATCAAGACTTGCAGGTATTCTTGTTAATAAGATAGTCAATGCCAAAACAGTAAGCACGACAGTAAAGACATCAGACCTTAAGATTGCTATCTATGATGTTTATTTCAAGCTTTTTGAAAACTCTGTTATTGATACAACTCATTTCACCAAGGATGATGCCAAGGAGACAGAGCTCAAAGTTCTTGGAGTATTTAATACAAAGCAGGAAGCTGTGCTGGAAGGTCTCAAAGATGAGCTTATGGAGAAGAAGACTCCATATAACAAGCTTTCTCTAGAGTATATGAATTACGAGACCTATATTACAACAATACTTCGTGATAACAAGGTCCTTGTAAACGAAGATACAGAAGATGATACATATATAACTTATACCAAGGATGAAAGTATCTCCTTGTATGAGTATCTTCATTATGCAATAGCCCAGAACTGGATCGACATTACAAAACTCAGCCTTGACAGCCAGTATACAGATTCTGAAGAAATATACGAACACATAATTTCTTATATAACTGATAAACTTAAAAATGATATTACTTTCAGCAAGATGCTCTATCGTTATATCATTCAGGCAGATCTTATCACAGGCCGCGACTGCTGTAACGTGCTTCTTGAGCAGGGCGTAGTAGAGCTTGAAGATACTGAACTTAATTCCTGGAAAGCTGGAAATGAATCAGCATATACTTTTATAATCAACAGGATCAATAATCTTGAGCTTACTCCTGCTCAGCTTAACCTTGATCCATGTACAGGTTCTATCGTTATTACTGATGTTAATACAGGTGATGTTCTTGCACTTGTATCATATCCTGGCTATGACAACAACAAGATGGCCAATGGCGTTGATGCAGAGTATTATGCAAAGCTAAGAGCAGATCTTTCTACACCTTTGTATAACTATGCTACGCAGCAGAGAACAGCTCCTGGTTCAACATTTAAGCCTCTGTCTGCAACAGCAGGACTTATGGAAGGCGTTATAACAACTACATCATCTATCAGATGTACAGGTACTTTTGATAAGTTCACTAATGGTCCTCATTGCTGGATATATCCGGGTTCACATGGCGAGCTTACTGTAGCCGGTGGTATTACCAATTCCTGTAACTGTTTCTTCTATGAAGTTGGATACAGACTTGGAAATGAGAATGGAACCTATAACTCTGATAAAGGTCTTGAAGTTCTCAAAAAGTATTGCGATATGTATGGCCTTACAGAAAAGAGCGGAATCGAGATAGAAGAAAGTTCTCCTATCGTATCTACTCAGGACGCAGTAAGATCTGCTATCGGACAGGGTACTAACTCATTTACAACAGTTCAGCTTGCAAGATACATTACTACTGTTGCTAATTCAGGAACATGTTATAATCTGACTCTTATAGATAAGACAACAGATTCTAACGGTAACCTTCTTCAGGATTATTCTGCAACAGTAAGAAATACCGTTGATCTTCCTTCCAGCTACTGGGATGCTATCCATTCCGGTATGAGAGGTGTGGTTGAGAAAAGAAGTGACTATGCTGACCTTAACGTTCAGGTAGCCGGTAAGACAGGTACAGCGCAGGAGAGAACAGACAGAGCAAACCACGCGCTGTTTGTAAGCTATGCTCCATATAACAATCCTGAGATTTCTATCACGACCAGAGTTGCTTTTGGTTATACATCAAGTTACGCGGCTCAGATCACTCGTGATGTATATGATTATTACTACAATGTAGACGCCAGAGAAGAACTCCTCGATGGATCTGCCCAGTCACTAGAAGGCGGTGGCGGAGGAGATTAAATCATCTTTGATGATTTAATCTCTAGACCCAAAAACCGGGTCAGAGGCGATTAAGGAGTTGTTCTTACGAACAACTCAGAATTCTTTGTACTTTTTGTGCACGGGCCTGAGGGGATCGGAGACAAAGTTTAGAGAGAATACGGTTTTATGAAGAAAATTCTTGAATTTTTAAAACGATATAAACTTAGAAATTACGATTTCATCCTGATATTCCTGGTAATATCACTGTCTATAGTGGGCGTTGTGGCTGTTAGTTCTTCGGATGTATCTCTTCAGAACAAGCAGATAACAGGTGTTGTACTTGGTTGTATCGTAATGCTGGTAATATCACTGCTTGATTACACTAAGCTTCTTAATTTTTACTGGGCATACTATATTCTGGCAGTAGTGCTCCTTTTGGGAGTATTGCTGTTTGGTAGTGGTTCACATGGTGCTCAGAGATGGCTTATGATCGCAGGTATAACCTTCCAGCCATCTGAGATTTCCAAGATACTTATTATCCTGTTCTACGCCAAGTTTATTATGGTCAATCAAAAGAAGGTCAAGACAGCAGGCTTTTTGCTTTCTGCACTTGGACTTCTTGCACCTCCCCTTGTCCTTATTCTGAAGGAGCCTGACCTTTCAACAACGATCATGCTCACTATGATCTTTGTAATGATCCTTTTTGTCGGAGGTATAAGCTGGAAACTGGTTGCGGGAGTGCTTCTTGCTGGTATTCCATCGGCAGCGCTGGCTTTTTATCTGGCTCTTCTTGAGGATAGCCCTATTCTTAAGTCTTATCAGCAGGAACGTATTCTTGCATGGCTTCATCCTGAGGATTATGCAGATTCAACTGCTTATCAGACTATGAACTCTATCATGGCTATTGGTTCCGGCCAGCTTCAGGGCAAAGGATATGATACAAACGAGATCAGCTCAGTTCTTAACAGTGGATACATTTCCGAATCCAGTACTGACTTTATCTTTACAGTAATAGGAGAAGAGTTTGGCTTTATAGGATCCTGCCTCGTGGTATTTTTGCTTGTGGCTATCACTATAAAGTGCCTTATAACAGCAGCAAGAGCAAAGGACATAGCCGGTTCTATCATCGCAACCGGAATGGCAGTATGGATCGGATTCCAGGGACTTCTTAATATCGGAGTTGCAACTGGAGCACTTCCTAATACAGGTATTCCGCTGCCACTGGTAAGTTCCGGTCTTACATCTATTGTGTCGGTGTATATAGGTGTCGGCTTTGTTTTGAATGTAGGACTTCAGCAGATCCGCAGATCTTATTAGCGTGATGACACTAGTAGGATAAAATGAGCCTATTGACATATGACCTTATAGAAGTTATTCTTAGGTCTTTGATTTTAAGTTTTCCATAGAATGGTAATTAAAATCCTGAATGTATTGAAAAAAAATAATACTATACATTTTTTGTGTTATAATAAATTTATGTATGGCAATGGAGGAATTAACTAATGAATATAGCACTGATCGCTCATGATGCGAAGAAGAAGCTTATGCAGAACTTTTGCATAGCATATAGGGGGATTTTGAGCCGCAATGATCTTTATGCAACAGGAACAACCGGTCGTCTTATTGAAGAAGTAACCAACCTCAGCGTGCATAAATTTCTTGCAGGACATCTCGGGGGAGAGCAGCAGATAGGAGCAGCGATCGAACATAACGAGATCGACCTTGTTATTTTCCTGCGTGATCCGCTTACACAGAAATCTCACGAGCCTGACGTCAGCAATGTAATGCGCCTTTGCGACGTTCATAATATCCCTGTAGCCACTAACCTCGCATCCGCTGAGTTATTGATCAAATCACTTGACAGAGGAGATTTAGAGTGGCGTGAAATGTATAAATAAAAGACTTATTACCCTGGTAACAGCTCTTTTGTCCATCGCTTCTTTAACAGCGTGTGGATCATCGTCATACGCTATTCCGTACTCTACGGAAAGCGTTTATACATCTATTTCATCAGATATGTTAGATACTTTTGCTTCTGATCTGTGTGTGGTCGGTTCTGACATTACAGACAGTAACATTAGTATGTCTAAGAATTCCTGTGCAGGCCTTTTTGACCTGAACAACAGAGAGACTTTGTACGCTCTTAATGTCAATGAGCAGGTTGATCCTGCGTCCCTTACCAAAATCATGACAGCTTTAGTAGCTCTCAAATATGGAAGCCTTGATCAGATATTAACTGCAACTAAAGCAGTTAATATTAACGAATCCGGCGCGCAGCTCATCGGTCTTAAAGAGGGCGATACCATGACCCTTGACCAGGCTCTTCATATACTATTGATATACTCTGCTAATGATGCAGGTATGCTTATAGCTGACAATGTTGGCGGAAGCGTTGATGAATTTGTCAATCTTATGAATGAGGAAGCTAAAGAGATAGGCGCTACAAAGTGCCATTTTGCCAATCCTCATGGACTTACACAGGAAGACCACTATGTCACTGCTTATGACATGTACCTGATCTTCAATGCTGCAATGCAGTATGATGTATTTCAGGAGATCATCAATATGTCCGGTTATACTACTGTGTACACCCGCAAGGATGGAAGCAGTGTAGAAGTTGATGTCAAGTCAACAAACGGATACCTTAGAGGAGACAGACAGGCTCCATCAAGCATTACTGTAATAGGTGGTAAGACAGGAACTACCAATGCGGCAGGACACTGCCTTATCCTTCTTGCCAAGGACTCTTCAGGTAATCCATATATTGCCGTCATTATGAGAGCAGAAGACGGAGATACTCTGTATAGCGAAATGACAGCTCTTCTTTATAAAATCACACAATCTTAGATTGTATTAAGAAACACGCAGATGATGCGTGTTTCTGTTTTTATAGGGCAAAGATGTTATAATTTAAGACTCTTAATTTAGGTGGTTTTTAAGGTTGTCATTTAAGATTCATAAAGCTATAATATTTATATGAAAGTTCTACAAACTACATACAAGGGAGGTTACGCTTATGGTTCAGCTTATCGTAGGTAGAAAAGGGAAGGGGAAGACTAAATGTCTTTTAGACAAGGTCAATTCTGAGGTTAAGAACATTCTAGGCAACGTCGTATTTCTCGACAAAAACACCAAGCACATGTATGAATTGAATAATAAGGTCCGCATGATCGTAGTTCCTGAGTTCATGGTTGAAACTCCTGAGGAGTTTATCGGATTTATAAGTGGAATTATTTCACAGGACAGAGATTTGCAGCAGGTTTATCTTGATAGTTTCCTTTCCATCTCTGGAATTGGTGAAGATGATATAACTGAAACTGTTAATAAACTGGACAAGCTAAGCGAGAAATTTGGAATCGATTTTATACTGAGCGTTTCTAAAGATGAAGACGAACTTCCCGAGTCTGTTCGATCAAAGATAGTGATTTCTCTTTAATAAAAATAAAATACAAATAGTATAGTTTGAAGATTTTACTTGAGTGTTTACACTTAAACTCATTAAAAAGCAGATTATAAGCCGCGGCTTAATTGTGCCGCGGCTTTTTATCAGCAGATTGGAATACAATGGCCGCAAAGAAGAAAAACAGCAAAATAACAAATATAAATTCGGGCTTTACGCCTGACAGGATCGGTATTTTGATTTTTGCCGTACTTCTGGTTTACATGATCATAAGCATTGTGCAGTATGTAAAAGCTAAACATGTAGTAGGCTATGAAGTTATGGAAGGATCCCTTTCCCAGAACAATACTTATACAGCTATTGCTCTGAGAGATGAAGACATTGTAGAAAATGATACCGCAGGAAGTGTATATTACTTTGCTACAGAAGACAGAAGAGTTGCTAAAGGCGATCTTGTGTATATCGTAGACGAAGCAGATTCGCTTTCTGATATGTCATCTCTTTCCGGAGATGCTACAGCAGTAGCACTTTCAGAAAGTGATTACGCAGAGATCAAAGAAGATATAGAAGATTTTACAAGTACTTTTGACAAGACGAATTTCAGCAGCGTATATGATTTTAAGAGCAGTATCAACGGTACATTATCCAAGCTTGTCAACACTTCTTATCTCAATAACATTGGAGAACTCAGTTCATCAACACGTAACTTTATATATAAAAATGCTCCTTCAAGTGGAATAGTTCTTTATTCTCAGGACGGTTATGAAGATTTAAGTCTTCATGACATGAAATCAGATCTTTTTGATCAGACCAAGTATGAAAAGACAACTTTCAGCTCTTCTGAAGTCGTAACTGCTGGAGCTCCGGTTTATAAACTTGCCAGAAGTGAAGACTGGTCAGTAGTTATACAGGTCCCTGATAAGGAAACAGCTGATTACCTTATGGACAAAGAGTACATCAAGATCAAGTTCCTTAAGAATCAGGTCACAGCATGGGGCCAGGTAAGCACATATACTAATAGTGCAGGAGAGATATTTGTTCAGTTCTCATTTACTAATTCTATGATAACTTTCGCAACAGACAGATTTCTTTCTATAGAGCTTATCACAGAGAATGAGACAGGACTTAAGATTCCTAATACTTCTATTATAGAAAAGAACTTTTACGTTATCCCTTCAGAACTTGTAATGGAGACAGCAGAAGGAAATACTGTTGTACATAGAAAGACCTTCCTTGAAGACGGTTCACAATCAAGTGAAGAAGTAATTGTTAGTGTTCACAGCCTTGTTGATGACAAGTATTATATAGACCAGGATGCAATAGCAAGTGGAGATGTTTTGATCTTCCCTTCTACCAATGCTGAGTTCACTGTAAGTGAAGTGGCATCCCTTACAGGCGTTTATAATATTAATAAAGGCTATGCGGATTTTAAACAGATTGAAGTTTTGTACAGTAATGATGAATACTCGATCGTAAAATCAAATACAGAATATGGTCTTAATGTTTATGACTTTATTGCACTTGATGCAACAACCGTTTCAGACGATGAACTCATTTATGATTGAGGACGGGGGATCTTCAGGTGACGGATTATGGGGCTTATTCTAAGTATTAGCCATAGGCTGCCGAATAGATAAAAGTGTATTCAAATGATAATGTTTAGTAATTGTGTATAAATGTTAAGAAAAAGTATAATGTTGTAACTATTGATATATCAAGGCTTTCAGGCGTTTTTACAATGAAAATGTTATAAGGGTTGACACATTGCTGTAAAAATTAGATAATAGGTATAGCTTAGGGAAATATTATAAGAGTTTTATTTGTGGCTGCTGGTTCTATCACACAGCAGAGTGAGGAGAGTAATATGAGCGCAATGGATAAATTTTTAAAGGCCATCAAGCTTAATGACGGTGAAGATGAAGATTATTATGACAACGAAGATGATTACTATGATAAAGGCACAGCCGCTTTAAAAACAGCACCTATTGGCAAAGATGATCCTTCTATCGAAGTACCGGAAGAAAAGCTTAAGAGAAACAATCCATCAAAGCCGATCACATCAATTTCTGCGAGAAAGAAATCTATGTCATCATCAGGAATGGAAGTATGTGTAGTAAAGCCAACTTCATTTGAAGATGCAAGGGAGATCACTGAGACACTTCTCTCTAACAGAACAGTAGTCCTTAACCTTGAAGGACTTGACGTTGATGTTGCACAGAGAATCATTGATTTTACATCAGGTTCTTGTTTTGCTATCAATGGCAATCTTCAGAAGATTTCCAAGTACATCTTTATCATCACACCTTCAAGTGTTGACATTTCCGGAGATTTCCAGGAGATGATCAGCGGATCACTTGGCGATAATCTCCATACAGGACCTTCAATGTTCAGTTAAGGTTTCCGGGCTAATAATTAGCTAAAACCATAGTATTGAGATTATAAGTTAAATAATGTAAAATCTTTATCAGCAGGCGCTTTTTTGCTCCTGCTGATATTTTTATCTTTGTTTCGGAATTACGAGCGTTTTTCGAGACGGAGAAATCTATTACATGTATCATAGATATTTTATGGAGGATTTATGGGAGAAGTTATAAATGTAGAGCGTGATGGTAAACCTTGTTATGACATCATGTTCGAAGAAAATTTTTCAAAACTGTCTAAAGCTGTAGAAGAGCTTGGCTTTAAAGGCAGACGTATAGCGATCATTACAGATTCAAATGTTGGACCACTTTATTCCAAAGCTGTAGAGAAGGAACTCAAAAAGGTTGGAAGCCAGGTCTTTTCTTATGAGATAGAAGCAGGTGAAGAGCACAAGAATCTTGATACTGTAGGCGGAATCTACGGATTCCTTATTTCAAAGCATTTTGACAGACATGACCTTCTTATAGCGCTGGGCGGCGGTGTGGTTGGTGATATCACAGGATTTGCAGCATCAAGCTATCTTAGAGGAATTGCTTTTATTCAGATACCTACAACACTTCTTGCTCAGACAGATTCAAGCGTTGGCGGCAAGACAGGTGTTGATTATGAAGGATATAAGAACATGGTTGGCGCATTCTACATGCCAAGACTTGTTTATATGAACATAGCTGTTCTTGATACACTTTCAGAGCGTCAGTTTGCTTCAGGCTTTGCTGAAGTCATGAAACACGGCCTTATCAAGGATCAGGAGTTCTATTTCTGGCTCATTGAGAATATGTACGAGATAGGCGAGCGTGATCACAAGGTTCTTTCCCAGATGGTAAAGAAATCCTGCGAGATCAAGCGTGATGTAGTACAGCGCGATCCTACAGAGAAGGGTGAAAGAGCTCTCCTTAACTTCGGTCATACTATCGGTCATGCAATTGAGAAGGCCAGAAACTTTGAGCTTTTCCACGGTGAATGTGTAGCTCTTGGCTGCATTGCTGCTGCATATATCTCTATGAAAAAAGGCCTGATCGAGACAGGAACCTGCTATGAGATAAGAGATATGTTCGTTCCATTTAACCTGCCAATCTCTGTAGAGAACGTTGACCCTGACGAAATCGTAAAACTTGTAAAAAGTGATAAGAAGATGGATAATAAGCAGGTCAAATTCATACTGCTTCACGATATCGGAGACGCATTTATCGATACAACAGTTACAGATGATGAGATAAAGGAAGCTGTTAAAGAAATTCTCTATTTTGAAAATGGAGATTAAGGGGGATTTTCCTAGAATGAAACACATCACCAGAAAAAAGATCGCATTTCTTATTGCTGATATAGTAGCTTTTATTGTCCTTGTTGCACTTGATCAGTTCACTAAAGTTCTTGCAGTTGAAAAGCTCAAAGACAAGGCTTCTTTCCCTTTGATCAGGAACGTGCTTGAACTTCAGTATCTTGAAAATAAGGGTGCGGCTTTTGGAATGTTACAGAACCAGAAAGCATTCTTCATACTTATAGCTATTCTGATCATGGTAATAATCGTATATGTGCTTGCGCTTGTTCCTGAAGATAAGAAGTATAATGCGCTTCATGTTCTTCTTGTTATGGTTGGAAGCGGAGCCTGTGGCAATATGATCGACAGATTCAGAACCAATTATGTTGTGGATTTCATATATTTTAAGCTCATTAACTTCCCAATCTTTAATGTAGCTGATATATATGTTACAGTATCGACTTTCCTTCTGCTTATCCTTTTTTTGTTCTACTACAAAGAGAACGATTTTGCATTCCTTAGCTTTAAACAGCAGAAGAAATTCCGCGAGTTTAAATAATTTATGAATAGTGAAGAATTAGTAAAGCAAACTGAATTTATTGATGATAAGCTGGCTGGTAAAAGACTTGATAAGGTGCTTTCTCTTCTTTTTCCAGAGCATTCAAGATCATATCTTAAGGGGCTTATCGTTGAGGGTAAGGTCAAGGTTAATGATAAGCCTGTATTAAAGGCTTCTGTAACAGTGAATCTTGGAGATGCGATAGAACTTGTGGTTCCGCCTCCCAAAATTCTTGATATCATGCCTGAAGATATCCCCCTTGATATCCTATATGAAGATGAAGACGTTCTTGTCATCAATAAACCCAAGGATATGGTGGTTCATCCTGCGGCAGGCCATTATGAAGGAACATTGGTCAATGCTGTTATGCATCATTGTGGAGACAAGCTGTCAGGAATTAATGGCGTTATGCGCCCGGGAATCGTTCATAGAATAGATAAAGATACCACAGGATCTGTTATTATCTGTAAAAATGATAATGCTCATAAAAAGATCGCAGCGCAGCTTAAGGAACATTCCATAAAAAGAGAATATGTCGCTATTGTTTATGGCATTATTGATGAGGACGAGGGAACAATAGAAGGAAGCATTGGAAGGCATCCTACGGATCGTAAGAAGATGGCCATGAATGTTCCAAACGGAAAGCATGCAGTGACCCATTTTAAGGTCTTAAAACGCTTTTATGAGTCTAAGATGACTTATGTAGCCTGCAGACTTGAAACGGGCCGTACGCACCAGATAAGAGTACATATGTCATCTATAGGTCATCCCCTTTTGGGAGACGAAGTCTATAAGGATGGCAGAAAGACAAATATGAAGTTAAATGGTCAGTGTCTTCATGCCAGGATCCTTGGATTTATACATCCGACAACAGGAGAGTATGTAGAGACAACGGCTCCCCTTCCGGAATACTTTGAGCACTTACTGGAAACATTAAAGTGATGCGTACATAGAATTGCTTCCATGCAATTCTGAACATGTACTAACTACATCCTGTAGTTCCCAACATAGAAGTTCATCCATGAACTTCTAAACATGTCGTAACTACGTCCTGTAGTTCCCGGAACTTAAGTCTTCTGAAGTTATGGTTACGCTACAGAAACAGATTGCTGATGAGAACGAGCATTTTGCAGCAGCTAAGAGAATGTACAATGCTAACGTAACACAGTACAACCAGGAGATTATTGTATTTCCTAATTCTATTGTTGCTTCAATAAAGAACGCTAGACCACTTGAATTCTTTAGAGATGAAGACGCATCTGCAAAGAGGAATGCAGATATACACTTGTAAAAGATTCACAAGATTACATGAATAACCTCTATATCAAAATGATATAGAGGTTTAAAACATTAATCGGAAAGTATTCGATGATTCCGCTTTATCTTGCCAGGATAGAAGGCAGGTTCTTTATGCACAGAAAAGCTATTATGCACTTTGTTTTTACTAATTCTTGATAAAGGAAAAAGGCAACAAATAAATGATTAGAAATGATTTTTATTTAAAAATGTATAATAAAATGCGATTTGTTTTAGTGGCATGTGTAATCTTTTATGAAGGCGTATTTGGAGCTATAATGTGTGCATATATACAAGATCGGTCAGCAGTTGATCCCGTAGATTTGAAAATAGCGATATTTATGTTTGTTTTTACAACACTGTTTTCTTTATGGTTATTTGCAATAGCTACTGAAACTATTACGGTTAAAGAACGTCATGTAATCATCAGATATCTTTTCTTCTATAAAAAGACAATTTCTATAGACAGTATTACGGAAGTGTTCGTCAATTCCATAACTGGTAGATATGGTATAACCGCCAATAATTTTGGAATATATGTAGATGGAAAGAGGCTTGTACTACCTATGCAGCCAAATGAGAAATGGAAAGGGTTCGATGAATGGGTTGCGTTTCTCTCTGCACTGGGACATGCGCCTATAGTATTTGAAGAAGATACCAATGAAATCTGGCCATTTGGCATTCTGGGGCGGAGAAAAATATCTGATGATAAAGATGATTGATTTTGTCGTGCAAACCTCACCGACTCTTAGTCCTGAGGAATAGGTAAGTGCTATGATTGCTTTGTTTCTGATATTTGTGGAAGTATCAATCAGCTTTTCGATATCATCCCTGGAAGCAACTTGGGGTAACGTCCAGTTTCTATTTCAGTTTTATAGATTATGGGGGACCATATAATGTCAAAGCAAAATATTTATGACAATGATACTTTCTTTGAAAATTTTCGGAGTAGCAGGAGCAATGAAGTCAATTTTAATGACTGCATTGAAACCCCGATTATTTTTGCTATGCTGCCTGATCTTTATGGAAAGGTAATTCTGGATATAGGCTGCGGCATGGGTCAGCATACAAAAGAATATGCTGAAAGGGGGGCAGAATCTGTGCTCGGAATTGATATCTCCGAAAAAATGTTGGACTATGCTAAAGGGCATAACAATGCGGAAAACATAATTTATCAGCGAATGGCCATGGAGGATATCGAGACGATAGATAGGAAGTTTGATTTGATTACAAGTTCTCTGGTGTTTGATTATGTAGAAGATTTCGATGGGCTAATGCAGAAAATATATAAGTTACTGAAAGATAATGCTGAATTTATTTTCAGTATGTCTCATCCTATCGTTACTGCATGGGATGGTGTATATGATAGATATACCCGTACAGAAACAGGAGAACGCCTGTATGCAAATCTTAGAAATTATTGCAAAGAAGGGCTTAGGAAAGTTGATTGGGGTGTAAAGGGATATGAATGTTACCATAGGACGGTGTCAAGCATAATCAATGCCTTGATAAAGGTTGGATTTGTTATTGAAGAATGCCAGGAAGCTCATATATCCGATGATATGAGGACACAGTATCCGGATTTGTTTGGGGGAACGATTCATCGCCCTGAGTTTATATTTTTCAGGTGTAGGAAAACTGCTTAAAGGTCGATTATACTGGAATTTCGGTTTTGCGTGCAGTAGAGAGGATAAGAAGTGGGAAAGATTCAATGTGTATATGATAAAGATAATAACTTCTTCTTTCACTTAATGTCCGTTGCTAAGGTGGGGTATGATAACGCTTACGGGGAAAAGCACAAGGACAGCATGTCCAGCGAAGATATTGCCACCATGAAGAAATATGAGAAAGAACTTACGATGAAAGCGGAGATACCTATGATCTCTTTAGCATCGACAGGGATTATAATTCGGCAAGAGCCATGTTTTTACATGAATATATCATTGCGCTGCTGGGGAAAAGAATCCCGTTTGCAATCGATTCTTATGACAGATACGAGGGATTGGCAGAGTATTACACTGAAGAACTGATCGGGAAAACATATAATTTTACTTACATGGAGAAATATATAGACTTTTACCGCAAGAAAATGTCGGAAAAGGCATACACGCCTGAAGAACTTTTTGAAATGGCAGAGGACATATATTAAAAACCATAAGGCTTAGCCGGTTCGATCGGAATTAGTTCGTTTATCCGATCAGCAAGGACACAGTCTGTGGGAACAGTCATGGCTGAAGGGGCGATTTTTTTGGTGTATAGGTCTTCGATCTTTTTTCTTGTATTCTTTTCTGTCTCTTTAACTCTTTCTCGCGGAATCTCTTCCTGTTTAAGGCTGTCTCCCATTCACCTATCGCAGCAGGTACTCATCGGCATTTTCTTTGGTGTCAGCCATGATAAAGGCATAATCCTTGGTCTTTAGAAATTTTCCATTAATGGTCATGAGATAGACTTTCCGACCTACAATTTCAAGCAGTTTTTCTTTTGTTATTTTCTTTTTTCTTTTCATGTAAAAATTTTTCTCCCTAATAAAACTTTAGCTATTAATTAAGCAGTCATGTTTTTGATGATCGTGGTCAGTGAGGATGTTCTAAAAAGGTGGAGATGCTTGCAAAAATATATGATCATGCAAAGAATGTTTATCTGTATGGTTTTAGAATGCTCACCCTTGGATGGACTGATTATTCCTGCTAAAGTCGTATATGTCAGAAATCGTTCTAATCGAAAAGACTATCTTTGTCTGATATCTACAAACGTAAATATCGACGAGGAAGATACTATAAGTGCTTTTGGGTAAAAAGATAGTAAATAGTTAATAATATTAATTAAAATCCCGATAATATTATAAGCAGGTAGTGTAAATATATAGTTTTCTATCACCTTTTATCGGGGGCATTTATGAATATATGTAAGCGCATTAAAGCTTATTGGGATTCACTTGAAGATATATATGATCGTACATATTTTTTGACAGTCATCATTGGTTTTGTTGTTGGATTTTTGGCAGCAACCATGACTGTGTTCGAAGATATAGGCGCCTGGTCATATATCATTGATTATATCGGAAGTATAGCTATTCTGATCATAGGAATATGGACCATTAAGACTAATCGAAAGCAGATAGGGCATATAGCTCTGCCTATAGTACTTAACTGTTTTATCATGCCGGCGTCATTTTGGGCCTGCGGCGGGCTTCATACAGGGACCATCCTGTTTTTTGTAGCATGCCTTTTTACTATCGGGGTACTTCTTAAAGGACGGACCATGTATATAGTTTATGGGATATGCTTTGCTGTTCAGTCTGTAGCTATATGGCTTCCATATTTTTATCCTGATATTGTCATAATTAAGCCTTTATCTACAGAGACGGCTTATATCGTGGATTTTAATATTGCGCTGCTTTTTACATCTCTTGCCCTTCTTGGGATTACTTCTATGGTATACAAGGCATACGGAGATGAGCGTGATAAGAATAGGCAGCTCATAGAAAGGCTCAGGAATCTCTCGGAAAAAGATGAACTCTCAGGTCTTTACAATAGAAGAGAACTTTTTATAGTGCTGGAGCACTTGTACAACGAAGACAAGGGTCAGACCAAATATGTGCATCTTGAAAACGGCATCCTTGCCATGATAGATATTGATAATTTTAAGTCATTAAATGATACCTATGGACACCTTTTTGGAGATGAAGTCCTTAGAAAGACTGCAAAGGTCATCCAAAGTGATATGAATATATCTCATGCCGAGATGGCTTTTAGATACGGCGGTGAAGAGTTTATATGTATCATGAACCTGAATCAAAGAGATGAAGCATATCAAAGAGTAGATTCTATAAGAAAGAAAATAGAAAATCTTGAATGGGATGGCTATCCG
>JAEEGH010002598.1_pt1 | contig 48553 bp, 33 predicted proteins | sample 9134181 | NCBI WGS metagenome assembly JAEEGH01 (sample SAMN16246544, study PRJNA631951) | gut metagenome | biome: gut microbiome; feature: rumen; material: DP-attached | host: Bos | place: Iran: Karaj | collected 2018-10
GGGCCTTGCCGCTTTCGTTGAAGCGGTAGCCCATTTTTTTATAGAAATCCGCGACATTCACGCGGCTCGAAATCTCGACCTTCCTGAAGCCCGCCTCGCGCATCCACTTCTCGGCCTCGGCGACAACGGCCTGGCCTAAATGTTTGCCACGGTATTCCGGCAGCACCACGACGCGTCCGATTTCGGCAACGCCCTCGCGTACTTCAAACCAGCGGCAAGTGGCAACCGGGTAAATATCATCCAGCGCCAAAATGTAATGGCAGTTCTCACCGTCATGCGAATCGATTTCGGCATCGAGCGGAATCTGGTATTTGCGCATCATTGCGGCGATGCGCACGTAATAGGCTCCCGCCCGTTCACATTCCTTTGTAACGCGGATGATATCCATGCGTTTAATTGGACATCAATTCTTCGAAAGTGATTTGACCGGCAAGATAGGCCTTGCACTGACCAATCATATCGTCATAAACAACGGCTCGTTCAGCCGCGGTCACATTTTCCCTGCGGGTCTGTTCCACAAGCACAAGCTTGCTTCCGTCGCATTTGGTCACAGAACTGATAACGGTTCCATAAAGTTCGTCACCTTCGTCATCTTCATCTTCACCGTCTTCTTCAGCGGCAAGCATCCCCTTGCATGCAGACACGCTCCCGACATCCATCGAAATATTTCGATTCATGATGAAATTATTTCCATCAAAGGTAAGATTACCATCTATCGTAGCTGTCAACCCATTAAAGACGCCCGTACCAACAAGTTTCCAGTAGTCACCATCCGGTTCGCCTTCACAGATGACATCAAGCGAATTTTTGTTCGGGTCCAGATTCGACAACATGGTGATAACAGCCATCAGGTCATCCCTGGTGATACCAAGCCTTTCGAGCTCCGGTTGTAAGTCTTCATCAGGAATCTGCGCATACACCTTGTCGAGCCCTGCAGTGGGAATCCAATCTTCGAACATGCAGGTAAATGTGACTTCCTGTCCCCAGACAGTCACTTTCTTGACTGCGCCTGTTTGACAGCTGTTTTCAATCACAAAGTTGGAATCCGCTTCGCCCAGTTTATCTTCAAGAACCTTTAGCATCGCCATCTGTTCCGAAGTAAGTACCGCATTTGAATCTGTCACGACGGAACTTGACGAATTGCCGGTAAGGATTTCGCCACCCTGACTGGAGCTAGAGACCGTATTACCGGCATCACCGGCACTGGACAGAACTTCGGCTGCAGAACTGAGCGACGACGTATTCGCATCAGAACTGAGCAGCACCGCGTTGGCATCGGAACTGAGAACCGTGCCATTTTCGCTAGACTGAGGGGTAATTTCGCTCGAATCGGCACTCGACGAACTGTCGCATGCGACCATTGCAAAGGATACGGCGAAAGCGGCCGCAAGAATACTCTTTTTCATAAGAACCTCCTATAGGACTTTTTTAACAACATAATAAAAAAAGTCCATTATGTCAAATTCAACCCTCGCACAGGAATCAATCCTCTTCCACAATACCCATCAGGTTCATGGCGCCTTTCCAGGTTTCCTTGTTTTCGAAGCCGTCGCGTTTGCCGCCACCGTAGCGGGCGTGCGCGAATTCTTCCACGAGGGATTCCCAGCCTTCGAGCTTGCCATCCTTCACAAGGTTATCGAGGTTGACCGCGGAGGCGGCCATTCCGAATTTTTCAGCCACGTATTCCTTGCAAATGCTTTCGAGTTCCAGGAGCCATTCGCGGCTATCTGCCGCATTCACGCGCTGCTTAAGGACCATCATGCGTCCGCGCAGAGCGTCTTCCGCAGCATTTTTAGCCGCTACAGCCTCTCGGGCAGCACTGCGACGTTTCACACGCCACAGTCCAGCCAAAAGCACACAAACTGCAACTACAAGCCCCACGCCAAGCGGAAGCGGATTAAAAGGTTCATCCACGCGCACATCCACGCTTTCGCTGCGCAAATCGAGCGGCTGTCCCATGGGCGTCGGAATCTCGAATCGCATGGCCGGAATATGCAAGTTGCCCGTATCGGCAGCTACAATCTTGTAGGTAAACGTAATCGAGGCAACTTCCTTGCCGTCTTTCACAGACCGCGCCGATTCCTGCGACATGCCCACCTGGGTGAGTCCCTTCGCATTTGCCGAGCCCGTCGGCACCACCAAAAGCGCACTCCCTTGCACGCCCCAGCTAACGGTCACCGGGAATTCAAACGTATCGCCCACGGTCACCGCGGGCATTCCGCCCTGCGGCCCCGCGGAAATCGAAATCCCGAGCTGTTCCGGCGTCGGCATTTCGATCTCCGGCGCCGCAACAACGCTATCGCCAGCAGACTGTACCGAATCCGCCGCCACATTTTCATTCAAAGAATCGTTTTCCATACGCGCATAATATACAAAAACACTACCCCGCCATTTCCACCCTACGCCTTAATGCTAAATAAAACAAACATTTCTAAATCACACCATCATTTTATTATATTACGAAAAATAGGAGTAAAAATATGACCCTTACTAAAAAACGAATTTTATCTTGCATTGCCGCCGCGTCGCTGACCGTGCTCTTTGCTTGCGGCGATGACAAGAGTTCTTCACCTGTTCCGGACAACACAAACCCTGCCCCCAACTCGTCTGAATCCTACTCCGACCTGGTCAACAATCCTCCCGAAAATCAGCCGACCTCTTCTAGCGCAGCCGAAACGGGCGACCCTTCGACAGACCCGCAAATCCAGGAATCCAGCTCTTCCGAAGAAGCCGCACCCAATCCTGAAGAATCCAGTTCTTCCGAGGTTGCAGAAATCGAAACACCCAGCAGCGCCTCCAAGTTCCTTCGCGAACCCACCGAAGAAGAAATTGCTGCGGAACGCATTTACACCGCAAATTCTGCCACGAACGAATTCCAAGATTTGCCTACTGTATACAAGAATCTCGACCCCACCGACAAGGTGGCCTTCGTCATCCGCCACGCCCAACGCGAAAAGAGCATCGGCGTAGAATCCCAGCTGACCGAAAAGGGCATCGAGCAGTCCAAGACACTCGGCACCTATCTCGTCAGCGACGAAGACTTCTCTTACGGCTCCACCGACTTCATCCGCACGCGCGCGACGGCCCAGTACATTTCCGAAGGCCGCGGCCAGGTATTCCCCGAACCCATCGTGCTCCCGGAACTCGTTGCAAGCACATACGTCGCAAGTTCCGAGAAGTTCGACGAACTCAAGTCCGCCGCCGGCTACGACGACGAAGCGTTCATGTATTCGCAGTGGGCCTTCGACGGCGACTTTGCCGAAGCCTTCAACGACTTCGAAAAGACTGGCGTCCAGATCATCACCCAGGCAATTCTCCCGAGAATGTCTACCGAAAACCGCGTGAATGTCTTTATCAGCCACGACATGTTCATCGGACCGCTTATCGCCTTCTGCACGAACAAGGAGATGAAAATCCTGCGCAAGCACGCGAAGGTTACCGAGGGGTGCACGAACTGCACCTGGATTTCGTACCTTCAGGGAATCGCGATTATCGTCAAGGCCGACGGCACCCGCAAATACATTCCCGTCTCCGGCAACATGATGAATTAAAAAGCAGCTAAAAAAATCTGCAACATATACAAAAAGTAAAAACCCCGACGAAAGTCGGGGCTTTTACTTTTTTGAGAGTAATAATCTTATTCAGCGATTCGAATGGCGCGAACCCAGCTGCTTGCTCCCTGCTTGACGCGGAGCATGTAGTTGCCCTGACTCAGATCCATCGGAATCTGACCAGCACGGGAATTCATGCTGAAGCTCGAGACAACCCTACCCTGCATATCCATGACGGTTACGCGGGCCAAGTCGGCCTTCGGAAGCTGGATCAGCAAGTTCTTGCCTTCCACAGCCACATTCAGCTTGCTTGCCGGGAGCGTGAAGTCAGGAATACCCACAACCTGTTCTTCGACAAGGTCCTTTCCGTCGGAGCCTATGAGAGACAAGTCAAAGATATCAACCTGCGGATCATCCCAGTTGTTCAAGGTCCAGTACACGAACATATCTTCACCGGTAGCGTCAATTTCGCAAGTCACGACCAGATCTTCAGTGTTCGAAGTTTTCTTCATGGCACCGCAATACTGGTTGGTACCAAGGCTATCGGAATAAACCGCGTAGGTCAGCCAAAGAGCCGCACCCGGAGTCTGATTAGCCTTGAACGAAAGCGTGTACTTGGAACCGCTCTTTAGGCCAGTGAGGTGGCGAACCAATTCGCGGTGGTCACCCTGGATAACAGAGCCCATATGCACACTTGTGTTCGTTTCGTTTTCGAGCACTACAGAAGTAGAATTCCAGCCAAAGGCACCGGAGTTCTGATGAAGAATCACTTCGGCATTACAGGAGTCCGGAATAACAATTTCCTTCGCTGCCACAGGATTCTTCATCGTAGCGAAATTCTGCATATTGCCAGACATCAAGAGGCCTGTCAAAAGGCGCAGGTTAGAATGGAAATATCCAGGCTGCTGCGACATCAATGCACTGTAATTCGTCTTAATCAGGTCACTATACTTTTCATCGACAATCAACACGGAACTCAAGGAACCAATGGAAGAACCGTTAGCCTTGCAACCATTGGACTTACAGGGTTCGCCCTGCATATTTGCGGACCCATCCGTCTTCATATTGATGTAAAGCTGTCCGAATGTCTTGGTGCTCACCCACTTGGCAAGTTTTTCGCTCAGGTCCTTAGCCTGGGAGTGACCATACCAGGCATAGCTCCAGGCCCAGCGCCACGGTGCACGCACGGCATCGTAGTCGTAACCGGCAAAATTGTAGCCGTTGTTTCCGGTGATAGGACCATAAGGACTACCCATGTTTGCCCAACCGGACGGGATACCCGTCGAAGAATTACGGTTTCCCAAGACAATATCGTAGTTGGTCGAAATCGCCTTGCTCCAGAAACTTGCGTCATCGACATCCTTGAAGATTTCATAAGCAGCGGGACTTACATAACTCGGGTTCAAGTACGGATCCCACTGGTTACCCACCTTATGACGTCCGTCGCTGGCAAATTCACTTTGACGCATTTTTGCAATCAAAGTCTTAGCGTCACTCAGGTACTTGCTATCTTCGAACTGGTAAGAGGCCATGACAAGAGCAAAGGCGACATCTTCTTCGGCGTCAGTAGCGCCACCGGTACCGACAGCACCACCAAAGCCTTGAATTTTCCAGTCCATAACGCCGTTATTAGAATGAGCCTTGTAATAAGCCCAAAGCTTGTCGAATTGGCTCTGGTAGCTCTTGTTAGCGTTACTGAAGTACACACAAAGGATCATGCCATAGCCGATACCTTCAGAAACGGTATACTGGTCTTCGTCGAACTTGATACGAGCCTGACTACCGTTTTCTTCGTAGTACGACTTCAGATACTTTTCAAACTGGTCAAGCAACTGCGTAGAAGGAGTCTGGCCAGCGCAGTTCACATAGTCAGCCAAGTTTTTAGCATGCGGATAAGCCTGCGTCTGCGGATAGGGGAACTTGACCGCAGCCATGGAAATCGTCGAAGCGGCCAAAAGGCCTGCGAGGAATAAACGTTTCATTATTTGTTCCTCCAACGAATAGCGTTCATGGCAGAGCCACTCTTAACCGTCACCATGTACATGCCCTGAGGCATATCGGCCAGGTTAAGTTCGTGGGTTCCCACAGACATGTAGCGAACGACGTCGCGAGCCACACGGCCGTTCATGTCAAGAATCTGAACCTTGACAAAGCCGGCGCGCTTCACGTTCACCACAAGCTGCTTGTTGCGGATTGCAGCATTAGAAGCGAGATTCTTTTTCGTCTGCGGAGCAATATATTCCGGTCCACCCAGCAAACCAAAGGCCGTGGCTGCCTCGTAGAGATCCATATCGTTACCGGCACCAATTTTAACGGTGATATAGCTGGTCAAAGATTCGTATTGATCATTTTCAGGAACGTCGGCCTTAATCATGATGGTAGCATCCGTGTTTCCAGCAACTAGGTTGACACCCTGCTGTTCGGCACGGCCTTCAGGCAAAATGGTATAAGTTACAGGAATCTTGTGTGCCTCGAGCGTAAAGACCTGAGTCGAAGAACCCAAAGCCACTTCCTGGTCCTTGAAATACTTGGTATTCAAGGTCTGGACGTTCTTCAGCAGAGAGAACGGAATCGTCACGTCAACAGCGCGGTAGCCGGCAACAGCCTTTGCCGTAGCATGGACATTAGCCGTACCCGGGCCCTTGAAGGAAGCAATCCAAACTTGCTTATTCTTGTCGCCATAGCATTCAGAACTCGTGCAAGTCGTCTTGGAAACTGTTACAACACTCGGATTGTCCGATTCGTAAGTAACTTCGGCACCTTCCACAGTCTTCGATTCTTTCAACTTATATTCCAAATCGGAGCCACTGCTCGTAAAGTTGGCGCAGCCACTTCCGTTGAGGCGGCAAACAACTTCTCCCTGGGTGAAGGTCTGTTCCGGAACCGGAGTCACTTCTACAACGCTCTGGGAATTGTCGTTACCCGTCAAGACTGCATAACCAGCACCCTTAATCTTGATGGTGCCAGCTTCAACAGTAGCAACAGATTCATCGCTGGAGGTGTAAGTACAAGAACCGCTTGCTACGCCAGAAACATCACCGTCCATTTCCCCCACCTTCTGGTGTTTGAAGGAGCAAGAACCGGAGTGCTTGCCTGCGGTAAGGGTATCAGCCCAAGACTTGTTATTGTGCTTGGTCAGGTAAGACTTCACCAAGCTACCAGAAGTAGTATAACTAGCCTTGTTCAAGGCATCCTTCGAATTAAGGAGAGTCGAACCACTAAACATGGCAGAAGCTTCGTTCTTGCCACCAATGGATTCGTGACGCAAAGACCAGTTGCAATTCGGGATATTATTCTGATCCATATATTGAGTCCATTCATTCGTACTACCCGAACTTACAGAACCCGCACCGCTAGCTTCGGTGGTACCCCATTCCGTAATAAACACGGCCTTACCGTTGCTCAAGCAATTTTGGATTTTGCCTTTGAAGTCGTTCAAGCTATGCGATGCCGCATAAAAATGGAATACATAACCAGAATTTTCATCATTTACGCCCGAGCAGGAACCCATCTGTGAATAGAACGGAGTTCCAACGAGAGCCAGGTGCTTAGAACCATTGTTACGAATTGCACCAATCACTTCATTGGCGTAACCAGCAATCGTACCCATATCGGTATTGACGGGTTCGTTATAGACTTCCCAAATGATGTTCGGAACATCGGCGTACTTCTTTGCCATACGTCCAAAGAAATCCTTGGCAATGTCCTTTTCATTTTCTGCACGATGGCTATGCCAGTCCACAATGATGTAGATATCGTTTTCGATAGCTGCCTTCACCATGTTGTCGAGCTGGGCTTCCTTACCCGACGGATTGTACTTGTAAGCTACGTTAGAAGCGATTGCGCCACCATCAATATTGTCTTTCTGACAACCGCTACCATTACTGTTGTAGCAGTCAATACCCATGGCAAAACGGAACACGTCGATGCCGAGCTTTTCGGCAGCCCAGTTAATCACGATGGGGTTGTAATACTGCGAACCCGTAGCATCGGACCAGAACAAGCTCATACCACGAAGCATGACCTGTTTACCGGTCGACTGGCTTACAATTTTGCCCTGTTTTGCGCCCAAAGTTCCATAAGCGGAAACCGGCCCCAGACGAAGGGGTTTAGCATCTACTGCTGCACCTGCAAAAGAAACTGCACATGCGAGCATCGCAACTGATAGGAATTTTTTCATATTACTCTCTCATTTTTGCAATCCACACCCAACTACAAAGATAATATTCGTAGCCCCAAATCACACCATGTTTTCGGAAATTCTTTGTTTACATAGGTAGACAAAAAGGCCCTTTTTGAAGGGCCTGTGAAGAATTTCACACTCTGCCGGGACATGGCGTCCCGGAAAAGCTATTAAATTTTAACAAATCCACCGTTCATCAAAGTAGCGTACATGAGCGTCAGGATTTCCTTGAAATAGGTACCCGAATAGCCCACAGCCTTGTAATTGGCGACAGAAGCGGTAAAGTAATCAAAGCATGCGTTATACCATGTCGGATTCACGCCGAGACCCATCAAGCAGTAGGCACCGATGTAGTGCTCGCCAGCAGTCTGGCTGGTAGAAAGCGCACCCGTACTGTAGTTGTAAGACGTACCCGGGAGAGATGCAGGGGTGTTCGAAGTTGCGCCAGCAATGAACGTAGACATCTTGGTCAAGATATCGGCGGATTCCGCACTCTGGTTCCAATAGTAGTCCCATGCAATACGCCACGGGATACGCACCGATTCCTTGTCAAAGAGCATGTAGGTGTTTGCAGCAGAGCCATTCTTCGGGTCAACCGGTGCACCTTCCGCATTAGACCAGTCGGGGAACAAAGGAACAGCTCCGGCAGCCTGAATCTTCATCATATAGGCATAGTTTGCAGCAAGAATAGCGTCCCAACCACCGGTCGGATCCACTTCAGCGAATAGGCGGAGCGTTGCCGGGGAGAAATAGCTCAAGTTGTAGACATCCTTGTTTCCCCAGGTATCACCCGGACGAATCAGCCAGTTTTCTTGGTTGATTCCCTTCTTCTTGATTCCTGCGAGCAATTCCAAAGCATCGCTCAGGTAATGGGCATCGTTCCACTTTCTGGAGGCAAGAATCAATGCAGCAGCTACGTCAAGGTCAGCATCGAGGGCTGCAGCCGTAGAAACCGTGGAACTAAAGGACAACAGTTCCCACGGCATCAAGCCGTTGTTGTTGTTGTCGCGAGCCACAATGTTATAGGCCCAAAGGGCATTGAACAGTTCCTGGTCGCCATGGAAATAGGCAATGAGCATACCATAGCCGATACCTTCGGATACGGTACAGCCAAGCTTATTGGAAAGAGCGGCCGTAAGGGTCGTGGAACCCCACTGTGTCATGCCGTCAAGCGCGCACTGTTGCTTATTACCGCCGTCCCATACAACACGGGCTGGGTTCGTGTGGAAAGAGCCCATTTTTGCAGTAAGCAGTTCCTGAGCGCGGGGACCTTCGAACAGGTCGTAATTTAGCGTGGAACCACCAGCCTTTTCGTCCTGCAGGGTCATAATCCAGCGAGCCTTCCAGGTTGCATACAAGTTAGTCGCATTCGTCAGGTTGGCAGTAGGAGCAAGGCTAACTGCAGAAGGACTGGGAGGCAGGTTCGAACCCGAACTGGGATTCGGCGTCGTGCTTTCGGACGACGTAACATCCGGATTGACCGGCCCCGAAGCGGAAGACAATATTACAGGATTGCCAGACGGATCAAGTGCGGTTTCGGATGAAGTAATATCATCGATAGACGGAGAACTGGAATCATCGCTCCCGCAAGCGTACAGGCCAAAAGCCAGGGGCATGGCCAATAAAAGATGTTGAAAACGCATATAGCCTCTTTATTGGGGTTAAAAATTTTTCCTTAATATATATAAAAAAAGGGGCTCCGTCTAACCGGAACCCCTTTTTTAAGAAATCTGTGAGGAAAATTACTTCACGAGAATCTTCTGGCTCATGTGAACGGACTTGCCGGACACGCGGACCATGTAGACGCCTGCATCGAGGGTGGAGAGGCTGATGGAGGAAGCGACCTTGCCGCTCTTCACAACCTGGCCCTGGAGGCTCACGATTTCGAACATGCCGTCCTTGACACCGTTGAAGGAGAGGGTGCGGCCAGAGAGAACAGCCTTGACACTGCCAGCGAGAGCAGAAGCCTTGATGCCGATGACCGGATTGCCGCAGTCAGCATGGCCGTCGCCATCAGACTTGCAGTTCAGCCATTCTTCAGCCTTGGCAGACTTGCCACCCAAGCAGGTACCGGCAGGACCGACTTCGAAGATACGGAGCTGACCGTCAGCTTCGGAAGCACCACCGTCGAGCTTGAACTTCACAGACTGAGCAGCCTTGAAAGCGTCAGCGCAGCTGGAGAGCTTGTTGGCAGCAGGAGCCCAAGTCGGCTGCTTGAAGTCTCCGATTTCCTTGGAAACCGTCGTCGGAGTAGTAGCCTTGGTGAGGGTTATAGAGCAAGATGCGTCACCAGAAGTTGCTTCAGCAATTTCGAGGGTGATAGCGTTGTCAGAGGTATAGGTTGCGCAAAGGCCACCGGCAGCAGAAATGTCCAGAGGATCCTTCTTGCCGTTCACAATGTTGAAGCCGAAGCCAACGAAGTTGTACGGATATTCAGCTTCCTGACCGGTAGCGGTCGGGTCAGCCAGGTGATACTTAATGGTCACGTAACCGAGGTTTTCGATTTCCGGTCCGATCAAGGAACCATAGTAACCAGTGGTATCGTACGGATAAACGGCATAAGAACCACCATGGTCGTTCTTACGGTCATCGTAGTCGTACCAGTAACCCATAGTGGTTTCTTCGCATTCCTGGTATTCGTAAACGCAGTCTCCACCAGTGTTAACCTGCTGGTCAGAACCGTCGAACCAAAGCGACGTATTAACAGTCTGAGCCATCGCGACGGATGCAACAGACGCAATTGCAGCTGCAAAGATTTTCTTTTTCATAGGATTCTCTCTCTTTACTTACCTTTCGATAAGTGGTTTTGGGGTTGTTTGTGCTAAAATATATATTCTTTTTTTCAAAAAAGAAGGGAATAAAATGTAAATTCACAAATGTTTGTGATATTTTACACTGTTATTTTTTCTTTTTTACGGAATAATCAATTTCCGGACGAAGTTGTAAGCCTATTGTAACCATCAGCGATACGATGTTTTCGTTGTGATCCTGACTCAGGTCGTAAACGGCGATGCCCGCCATTCCGTCACCCTTGACAATACCACAGATTGCCTTCATCGAAGGAATACCCGTAAACACGATTGTTTCAGCATCGCTCACAGCCACTTCAGAGGCAGTGGATTCATCAAAAGAAACCTTGTAGTCCGGAGCTTCGAACTTCTTCATGAGTTCCTTGTAAGGCAAGAAACCTTCGTTGCCGCTACCGGTACCCTGATGAGAAGAACCCAGGCCCGAAGCACCAGCAAAAGACTTACCGTAAAGGGTCACAACAGGGATAATCTTATCCTTGGACACGCCTTTGCCAGAAAGGGCGTCGACAGCACCTTCGATATCCTGTTTAGAAAGGTTCGGCTTCACCGAGGATTCGGATTCGCTCATCTGGTCGCCCACCATGACCACGACGTAGTCGGCCTGGTTCAAGGCATCGGAATAAGCGTCCATAGAGGAGGCGTAAGTCATCACGGCCACTTCTTTAGAAGAAAGCTTGGACTTGAGGGCGCCAACCACCTTGCCAATGGATTCGGCATCTTCTTCGGTGGCATTCTGCCAGTCCAGTTCCACACCGGCAAGGTTGTACTTTTCAACCCATTCGGCGGCAGCACCGCAGAAAGTTTCGAGCTTGGAATCGTCAGCAGCGATAGCCTTCAAGTTTTCTTCGACTTCAAAGCCACCCAAAGAGGCGATGAGCGAAACATTGTTCGCAGCGGCATTCTTAGCCAGTTCTTCGAACTGCGGAGCATCGTTTTCGTCAGCGAACGCAAGGGAGCCGTCTTCAGCCGGAGCCAAAGAAGCGTAGTGAATGTGCGTTACAAACTGGTAGCGGACATCTTTCGGATAGAACTGGCTATACTGTGCCCAGTAAGGATAATAGCCTACAACCCTGAAAGGAGCGGCAACCGCTGTCGCGACGAGGGCTGCAATGGCAAGCAAAAAGATCTTTTTCATAACGGTTACCTCACTACGGATTTTCAATCAGGTAAATTTCCCAGTCAGCCTGGTCTCTACAATACAGGTCAGCAGAGAAGTCCCAAACGCGGTTCTTGTTTGCTGCGGGAGCCACGGCATTGGGGCTAAGCGGAGCGATCGTAGTCGTCTGCTTCCAAATCCATGTAGAGTCAACCTTCACGGAATCGTGCTTTTCGGTCGGTTCCGGCTTAATGGTGTCCACAATGGACAACGTGGGATCGGCTTCGATCTTCTTGGAGCAAGCCTGTTCAGACACGCATTCCGTTTCGTCAGACAGCTTATACGTCCAGGTAGACTTTTCGGCTTCGACCAGGTAGGTCGTATCCTTGTACTTGAAATCGCCCCACTTGCCGGCGGCAGAGTCAAGCACCACCGTGACATCCAACTTCTTGGTCTTGTGGGCAGGATCCTTAAAGTCGGTATCGCGGCAAAGACGGTACGGACGGCCTTCATAGCGGCCAGCCATAAGGAACTGCTTTTCGATAAGACTGGAATCAATCTTGATGGTCTTAATGAAGGCGAGGTCCTGAGTAGCCGTAAAGCCGTAGCGGTGGAAGTTCTTGAAGGCAGTGCGGTATTCCGTAGCACGGAGACCGTCGATATTGATGTTGCCTTCTTCGTCGGTCATACCGTTCTTGAGAGCAGAAAGCCCCGGCCACCATTCTTCGGAAAGGCCAGCGTATTCCGTAAAGATGGTCTTGACCGCCTCTTCGCTATCAAAGAACACGGCAACTTCGCTTTCGTCATTCATCGAAATCGTGAACTTCGACACCTTGCTCTTGGCATTCGAAGAATCCTTCGCAGTCACAGGCTCCGGAGCATTCTTTGCAGCGGCAACCTGAATCAGCGAATCAAGCATCTTGTTGCGGAGATTCTCCATGTAGACATTATTGGAATCAGCCACTGCGGCAATAATCTGATACCTAGCCAAATCAGGATTTGCCTTGACATATTCAGCTGTCGAAAAATCATCGGGCCAGTTTTCGGAAATGGGAGCATCGATGCTGTCTGCGGAGCAGGCGCCCAGCACCATTGCCATGGCCAAACCCAAACCAAGTTTAAATTTCGTATTCATATCCATCTCCTAGAACAAAACCGTTACGCTGCCCATGAGCAACAACTTGTCTAAGCCCAACTTTTCACTTGTCACAATCGGCGTCACGCCATCTTCGGCAACACCGGCAGCGTCATAGTTCACGGTGTTGGTCATCAGGCCACCCTGCAGGTCAAATGTGGCACCTGCACCCAGTTTAATCTGGAGACCGCCCATAGCGAGCATTTCATCAATATCCTTGACAACGATCGATCCAGTTTCGGTCAAAGGCAGACCGAAATCACCGAATTCCTTCTTGAGCATCTGCGCACCGCCAAGCACGGTAAACGGTCCCCAGACATCGGCAGTAAGGCCAAGCACAATGCGAGAAGTCTTGCGCTTGAGGCCTTCGCTTTCTTCAGTGGCTTCGTAAGAGCCCTGGAGAATCAGGCGACGATCAAGACCCAGGAGCGGAGCAGCATTGAAACCGAGCCCGGCACCAAGAGTCGTGTAGTCGACACTGGATTCGTCGGCATGGAACGTGGAGAAGCGCACATTCAGGGCAACCGCATCATTCCAGCCCACGTTGGCATTAGCAGAGATACCCTTACGGTCCGGAGTGGCAAGGCCCATGGGCAAAGCCATATTCACAGAGGGGTCAACGAATTCTGCCGCAGCAAGATATTCCTGGTACTTGTAAGCAACAGCCTTGTAACCGTTCTTGTAGAAGTGTCCCAGTTTATAGTTGTTGTTCAAGCGGCCAAAGGTGTAATAAGATTCCTTCTTGCCCTGTTCAAGAACGGCGTCGCCTTCGTTCTTGCTCATCAAGTTCTGCTGCTGCAACACGTTGGTGTTGTAGATAGCGAAGTACATGTTTTCGAGGCTACCGGAACGGAAACGTTCTACGACGGCTTCGTTGGAACCCGTAATCAAGGCATCACCGTTCAAAATGGTGGAATTGCCAACATAGTAGCTGGAGGCAGCCTGTTCAGACCAGAAATCCTTGTCGTTCTTGACGAAAGTTCCCTTAAGGTCAAAATTGATGCTTCCGATTTCACCATTCACGTAAGGAGACACGTTGAGGGCCATACCCTTGCGTTCATCGATTTCGTTTCTGTGCCAGTTGTACTGGGTCTTAGTAGACTTAACGACATAGAACAAGGTATCGTAGGCAACGGCGCCCGTATCGTCACGGACATAACCGTTTCCGTCGAACCTTTCGTAGCCCATACCATATACGCTGAGGTCTTCAATGGTATCCTGAGTATAGGCGTCTTCAGTATAGGTCCACTTGGATCCTGCAATTTCAGACAGCAAACCCGCATGGATAGAGCCCTTCATGATCAAATCCTTGGAATCGTAATTCAGGATTCCAGAATAGACCATGTTGTCTTCGTAATACATTGCCGGAATATGAGAGTCGTCGCGAGAACGGGAACTCTTTTCGCGGTCAAAGGTATAGACGTAGTTACCGCCCAGGTTGACGCCAAAGGCTTCGACACCGGCATTTGCACCGAGCATGTAGCGATCGCTCCAGTCAAAGTCAAAGAACACTTCATCGTTCTTCTTTGCAATGTTGCGGATTCGAGCGCCAGTCATCTGAACGTAAATGTTGGAGAGGGGACCCACGTCAAAGCTGTTGTACTTGAAGTTCAAGCCCTGCAGCAAGCGATTAGAAGACGTATCCAAGGAACGCATGGCGAGAGCTTCATTACGCTTGGCAGCAAAGATCTCGGGTTCCTGGAGAATTTCAGTCTGGGGAACATAAATCGTAAGCGGAGTGTAACCGATACGCATATAACCCAAATTGAAATCCACATGCTTGTTGAGGATCTTGCCGTCATAGCTGAACCAATGACCAATCATCGGGTTGATCGGTTCTTCGTAAGCAGTCTGCCAATCCTTATGCAGATGGAGTTCAACCTTTGCTTCGGTCTCTTCGCTAGGACGAGCCCTGACAACCAGGTTCACATCAGTGTAGGCCTGATTTTCGCGGAAATCCTTTTGATCCTGCAACTGGTCAGAACTGAGGTTAGAAGACAGGACGCCAGCCTTAGCCGTACCGCCCAGGCGAAGGCCCATCACAGAGCCGTTAATCGAGTCGAGCGTATTGGCAAGGTTCTTCTGCTTTTCGACTAAAGTAGAGTCTTCTGCAGCAGCAAACGCAATGGCGCCGCACAAGAGAAGCGAGATCCTGGAAGTCATCTTAAACATATCTTTATACCATTTCATCTTGCACCCCCCTTAGAAATTGACGTTCAAGACTGCCTGAACCACAGCCTGGGAGAATTTGTGCTTATATTCCGATACCGGGACCGCATTTCCGGCTTCATCTTCCGCCGTAATGACAGCATAGTTCGGCATATTGGAGCCCACAACACCAGAAGCGGTATTGTAGGTGTTTTCCGTGGTAATCCAACCGTAATTCAGGGCGAAGTAAACGCCATCACCCACGGTATAGTCGAGACCGGCCATCCACTGCATCTGCTTGCCCTTGAGCAACGGATTCACATAACCCGGAGCAAACTTTCCAGAGGAAATGGCATCGAGTTTCATGTCGATCATCTGGAGTCCGGCGCTGAAGCCGAGACGCGGCATATACTGGATATAGAAACCGGCATTGATAAAGTCAAGGCTCAGTTCACCCTTGTCGGTCTGCGGGGTCACAAGTTTAGCTTCATCTGTCAATTCCTGAGTCTTTACAGAATGCTTGTAGCTACCCGAAATTTCGAGGGGACGGGAGAAGTTCAGCATCTTGAAGATATCCCACTTCAAACCGCCGCCGTATTCCATGAATTGGGCTTCCTTGAGGGAAACATTGTCGCTCTTGGCCTGCTTGAGCATCGTGAAGAGGCCACCCACTTCGACGAATTCCTTGAAGCCAACCTTGAGGTCTGCCTGGGCACCGCTACGGTTCGGAGTAGCAAAGCCGTTGGGCAAGCTCATCTGCACGGCCGGATCAAGCATGGTGCTCATCAACGCAAGTTCCTTGCGGGTGTACACCAAATTGCGCCATGCATTCTTGTTCATAGGAGCAATGTTGTAGCTCTGGGTCTGACCCTTAATGGTGGGGTCGTCGGTGTTTGCCAGCTGAGTAGAAACCGGCGTAAACTTCGGATCGAAATAGTAGAGGGCGCCAAAGGTGGAGTACAGCGGAGAGTTCACTCCGTAACGAATCGTATTACCATCCTTATCGGTATTCAAAATGCGAGAGGCAAAGAACTGAGGAGACTGGGCCAGGTTGTTATACCAGTTGCTGTCGTTCATGAGGTAATTCACAGAAAGCTGGACATCGACTCCGGCAGGCAAAGCGTAACCGGCGTTCAACGTGGCGAGGATAGCCTTGCCATTGTCATCCGTTTCTTTCTTTTCGAAGTTCGAGATAGGAGTAACACCATCTTCGGCGACCGACGTTACCACTTCATAGGTGTAGAGCTTGTCACTAGACATGGCAAATTCACCCATGAGGTCCAAGGTCAAGGCCTTGTTGTTCATGATACCCGCCACATCTACACCGAGGCGGCCGGCCATGATTGTAGTACGCTGCGGATCCATTTCCAGCGGATTGATGTATTCCTGATGATAATCCCCGAGTTCGAAGGATGTGGGGTTATTAATAACGTCAACCAGTTCGCCGTTGCTTGCGTACTGCAACTGTCCGTCAACAATCAATTCCTGGTTTTCGGTACGGTAAGTACGAGTGAAGGAGGAACTGTCATCAAAGACATACATGCCGGTGAAACCAAGAAGGATATTCTTGTTGAGCGGCAAGTATTCCAGGTTTCCACTCAGCAACCACTTATCCATATTGGCCGACTGGTAGGAACCTTCATAAACAACGCCACCGTTAATCAGGCTGTTACCGCCATTGGGAAGCAAGTTGCCGTTGTAACCCGAGAAGTCCAGAACTTGAACTCGACGGAGACGGGCGAAAATTGCTTCGGCGCGGAGTTCACCGGCAGCACCGCCAAAATCGTTGCGGAACTGGAGGTTCACACCCTGAAGGTTGCGCTGATTACCTTCAATCAAGGCATTCTTCATGGCCATGTCACGACCCCTGGAGAAGATCAGAGGTTCGTAAAGAAGGTTGTCAATACCGGTAGGGGCAAACAAGGTGAGAGGGCTGTACTGCTGGCGGAAATCACCCACCACCCAGTACAGGAACTTACCGACGTTGCCTTCCACATTCAGCCAAGGAACCGAAATGCTCTTGGCGGAATTTGCAAAGTAGTTTTGCATGCCGGCCTCAAAACGGAGAGTCGCATTGAAGCGCACAGCATCATAGGGGCGGAAATGGAAATCCAAGTCTGCAGTCACAAACTGAGAACGTTCCGCATTGGGCAAATTGTTCATGCGAGCGTCTTCTTGATCGGAAGACATATAGGAGTTAACGAGAACACCCGTAATGCTACCGCCAATCTCAAGGCCACGCTTCGATTCAAGAGAATCTTGCTTCGCCTTTAACTGCATGTTCATATCGTATTCCGATACGGCAGACGCGGCAGAAGCCGTCACAAGGAGAGATAACAATATCTTATACATCATTTTCATACCATTGTCCCCTTAGAACCAAACCTTTGTTTCTGCAGTGATAAAGTGACCGCTCCAGTTGTTTTCCGAAACGTAATTATCCGTGTGGGTTGCCCACTTGTAGCGCATGTGCAAACCGGCGCGCGGAGAGAAGTCCCAGTCGAAACCGATACCGAGTGCTGTCTGGTAGTAATCGAGCGGAGCCTTGGTGTAAGTCGTCTGCGAGGTAGGAATCAAGTTACCGTAGGCACCACTTGCAACAATGCCACCGACTCTCACATCGTTATCCGAAATGGTGTAGCCGTATTCAGACTTCCAAGTTTCAAAGCCAACCTGACCGACCAAGTGAAGCGTCGGGGTAAGGGCGAATGTCGGTTCGAAGAGTCCGTAGAAGCTCCAGAGCATCATGTCGCTCTGTTCTTCGCTATAGGCGACCGGAGCAAAGGTCTTGGAAATACCGGAGATTGCCGCATAACCAGACATCATCAGGTTGCGGTCGGTACCGAACCAGTGACCGATATCGTAACCACCATCGATAGACAGATAAGAAGACCACTTGGTGTGTTCCGGAACTTCTTCAGTCTTGAGCTGGTTAGCATTTTCGTAGGGAACGAAGGATTCCCAGAGTTCCCAGGTACCACCATAGAGGCCACCACGCTGACGTTCCATCTTGCGAGCCGAAGTAAGCACACCGGCACGGTTCACGTAGCCATCGGGAGCAGTAGCGTTACCCGAGTCAGCCCAGAAGATAGCATTGTACTTGGTCCAGGAGTTGGTGCTTTCCCACATGTTACGACCGTTCAAACGGTAGTTGAACAGGAGAACGTCCTTACCCTTGGTGACCTGGCGGTGCTGACCGTACTGAACGCCCAAGCGACCGCGGTTGAATTCCGGTTCGAACTTGACATTCAAACCAGTCATGTTGGGGCCGTAACGCAGGGAACCACCGTTCAGGTAGAATTCATCCTTACGCCAGCTGCGCAGACGAGACGGATCGGTAATGCCGTACGGAGAGAAGAAATTTTCAGTAAAGTAGACGCCTTCGACAGTGGTCGGGAGCCAGTCAAGATGTTTGTCCTGCACCTTGATGTAAAGGCCGAATGCCGGAGTAGAGGAGGCGCTTCTGCTGGAATCGCGGTTATAGGAACGCTTGTTTTCGTCACCCACATTCCGGAAAGAAGTAGAGTCATCCCAGCTCAAACCGATATCTGCCATCAAGTAGAATTTCGGATTGATGTTGCCCTTGATATCCATCGTGGCAATCTGGTTGTTTTCGAAATGCGGTTCTCCCTCAAACTTGAGCTTGGTCCAGGAGCCAACGAATTCATCTTCATCAATGAGACCGTCGTCGTAGAACACGCCCATGTAGTTTGCACCGAGGGTCATGCCGTCAAACAGCTTGGTCTTGGCAAGTCTGAAGTGGTAGACATCGCCACGGAAGTCGTAGTTACCATCCATTTCAAGTTCGCTGGGCTGGCCACCATAAAGGCGGATACCATCGCGAGTACCCACGTCCATATCCTTGGGCTGGGAAATCATCGCCTGGGCAATGAAGCCGAAAGGCATGTTGTAAACGTTCATGAAGACGCCACCGAAGGAGCGGTTGGTCCAGAATGCACGACCACCTTCCTTAACCGGCTTGAAGGACTTTTCCTTATAGTAGGTACTGACAGTCTTTTCTTCTTCGAAGGTTTCGTACTGCCAGGCAAAGCGCGGCATGGTTTCGCGTTCCCACATGGTAAGGGGAGATGCGTTTGCCCAGATAACGCCACCGGCAGTCACATAGGCACCAAACACGGACGAGCGGATGTCGATACCGAAGTTCATTTCTTCTTCGATAGAAGCAGGCGTGTAGTCCGAGTTGTGGTCAAACGCAACACGTTCCCAACTGTAGTTCGGGCTGCGAGTCGGGTGCTTTGCCAGATAGTTTGTATAGAGACCCGTCAGGTCGAAGGGGAAAGTCATGTTAGTCCACAATGTCATGTAGGAGTTCGGCATGAGGACCATGTTCATCTTCAAGGTAGCATCCACCAGGGTGCGAGCCTTGTCATCGCCATACACCGGAGCGATTTCGGTATAATCGAAGTTCTTGACGCGGAAGGCCATGTAACCGGAAACTGCCAACGGAGCGTCATCCTTGCCAAGCAACGTGGATTCCATGTTGTTGGAAAGGGTATCGATGTTTTCTTCGATAGCGGCAACGCGCTGTTCCGGAGTCAGGGACTTAGGCACGTAGATAGGAGCGATAGAAGGTTCCTTTGCAGGAGCCGTTTCTACTTCGGCACCACCCAGCTTGGGTTCTTCAGCGACAGGTTCTGCCGCCGGAGCCTCGGCAACGGCGGGTTCTTCGATAGCAGGAGCTTCTTCAGCAGGGGCTTCTGCAACTTCTTCAGTAGCTTCGGTCGATTCTTCGGCTACGGATTCTTCAGCAGAGGCGTCTTCGGCAGGAGTTTCATCCTCGACCGCCGGTTCCGGTTCGGACACGGATTCTTCGGCTACAGATTCTTCTGCAGAGTTCAAATCTTCGGCATCGAGATCCTGAGCCAACAAAAAGGAAGAGCATAGCAATACGGCTATAGATAGATTACGCATACAAACCTCTTAAATCTCGTTGCGGAACGGGTAATAGGCCGGGCCTTCGTAAGCCTTGCCATGTTTCTTGATGACAATATCGTCCATCCAAACCTTGAAGGACTCGTTTTCGTCCTTGCGAACTTCGAGACGGAAGCCCTTGAAGTTGCTCCAGTTGAAAGGCAACATCACTTCGCGGGTATTCTTAGCATCCCAATAGACACCGGTCGTACCGAACAGCTTCAGAGGAATGCTGAAATGGGTCCATTCGTTGGTAATTTCGCCCAAACTCTTGGAACGGAGCTTAACCTGCAAGGATTCGCCACCGCTCTTGACGCCATCGTCAACGAGCACGAACAAGGCGTTTTCGCCGCCCTGAGCACCCTTGATCCAGAATTCGAGAACACCGTCTTCCATGTAAGGAGTCAAGTCCACAGAACCCGCAATACAAATAGCGACACCAGAATAGTCACTTGCAATGAGTTCAATTTCCATGGAAAGGGCACCTTCCATGGCATACTTGTCCGTAAGTACCGGTTCGGGGTTTTCACGCGGATACTGGTAGGTATATCCACCGCCACGGGGAATAGCTTCACGCATCACGACAGTGACAATGTCTTTGTCAGGACGGAACGGTTTACCTTCCTTAAGCACAAAGCGGCCGGCATCGCGGTCGCGGTAGCTACTAAACGAAGCCGCATCCGCCAAAGAAACGGCAAGAAGTACGCCAACAGCGCACTTCAATAAAGACGAGATTCTCATATGTTTCATACCTTAACGAGTCTCCAAATACAGACAGGGCCAAAAATATAGTCTTTTTTGGGTACTCCGTACCCTAAAAAATTATTTTCGCAGCCTTGATACAAAAAATAGTTCTTTTAGACCAATAGCGAATTAGGCGTATACAGCAATAATGGTTTCCAAAGTAAACAAAAACGGGTAAAAATAAGGAATGGGTGCACAAAAATAAAATTACTTTTACCATTGTTGAACATCATAGATTAGGGTTGTTTCTATGAAAAAATTACTTTACACGTTTTTGGCTATTTCCGTGTCCCTGCTCGCACAGGGATGCAATGATGATTCTTCCAGCACCGCGCCCACACCCGAGCCGGAATCCTCCGAAAGCAAGGCACTTTCGTCAGCAAAGATCGTCATTGAATCTTCCAATAGCGAAGACCTCCCCAACTATAGCCGCGCCATCGCCGTAAACAAGATGCTCGGCCACGGTATCAACTTCGGGAACTCCTGGGAATCGGGCGTGGACATCGCCAAGCCCTGCAAAGAAGGCCAGGAAACCAACTGGTGCTTTATCGAAGGCAAGGTTTACGACTACCTCGACGAAAACTGGAGCAACCCCATTGACGACAAATGGTTCGAAGTAGCAAAGGCCGCGGGTTTCCAATCCATCCGCATGCCCGTCCGCTGGAACCAGACTGCACTCCATGAGCCCCCCTACACCTTGCAGGCGGAACGTGTGGAAGGCGTAAAGCGCCACGTCAAGATTGCCAATGGCCTTGGTATGCCGGTTATCATCAACCAGCACCATTTCAACGAGCTGTACGACAATCCCGAGAAATACATGGCCGCCTTCTACGGCATTTGGGAAAACGTTGCCGAAGAATTCAAGGACTTTGACAACGACTCGCTCATCTTTGAAGTGCTGAACGAATCCAGGGGTCTTTCCGACAAGTATCTGGCCCAGATGACCGACAGCGCCATCAAGATTATTCGCAAGACCAACCCGGGACGCACCATCATGATCGATCCGGGTAACTGGGGCAAATTCGAAATGATGGACGCCTTTGTCGATATCAAGGACAGCAACATCATCATTGACGGCCATTATTACGAACCGTACAACTACAGTCACCAGGGCCACAACACTGACTGTGCCAAGGGCGTACTATGGAACCCCAACGACCAGCAGGCCATTCTTAAAATCGTGAGCGACCTCAAGAGCTACGTGGACTTGGCCAAAAGGCTTTTCCCGGGTAAAGACGGCACCCATATTCCGCTGAACATCGGCGAATTCGGAGCCTCTTCCAGATGCGACGCCGAAGGACAGGACGATGCCAACAGATCGCTATATATCAAGGCCATTGTCCAAACCGCAAACCAGCTGGGCTATTCTTGGCACATCTGGGGATTTACCGGTGTGGGATTCGACATTTACAACGCCGGTTCCGGCGAATGGTATCCCGAAATCTTGAAGGTGCTGCAAAGCAACATGCAGTAGTTTAAAGGCAATAATCTACGGGCGCACCAACGTGCCGCCCCAATGCTCATCGAAAAAGGCTTGGAACAAAGGTTCCGGGCCTTTTTTTAATTCTTCGATGACTTCAGCAGTGGGGCGCGAGCCACGATACAGTTCGCGGTAGGCGCGGGAAAGCGCCTGGATCCGTTCTTCGGGGAATTTTTCGGGATGCAGGCGCAGGGCGTGCAGGTTCAAGGCGCCGTAGCGGATGGGGTTTCCGGACGCTTTGGTACACGGGGGAACATCGCGATCTACCTTATGGGTGCCACCCACAAAGGCGTAGGCGCCCACCTGATTGCGCTGCTGAATGGCGGTAACGCCGCCGATAGTCGCATATTCGCCGATGCGCACGTGGCCGCCCAGCTGACAGCTGTTCGCGATAACGACGCCCTCACGGATATCGCAGTCATGGGCGATATGCGAATAGGCCATCACAAGCACCTTGTTTGCCACATGGGTGCAGCCGCCGCCCTGTACCGTGCCACGGTTAAGCGTGCAATATTCGCGAATTGTGCAATTTTCGCCAATTTCGAGTCGAGTCGGCTCGCCCGCATACTTCAAATCCTGCGGAGGGCCTCCTAGGATGGCGCCATCGTAAACATGGGTGTTTTTCCCGACAGAAACCCCGCCATAGACATGCACACGGGACTCCAAAATGACTCCTTCGGCGATTTCGGCACCGGCATCCACCAAACACCACGGGCCGATAACGGCAGAATCGTGAACTTTGGCTTGCGGGTGAACAAATGCAGAAGGATGAATCATGGCACCAAAGATAGTTTTTTCTAAATTTCCAGACATGGGTGGTATTATCATTGCATGCCTTACTGCGCTGTACGTATTGTTGTTCCTATTTTTCATAATAGGAGTTATTCGTACACATCGATACAGAGGCCCCAAGGCCACCCCTAGCGTCACCGTGGTCGTCCCCATGCGCAACGAAGAAGAATTCGCGCAGCGCACATTGGAAGCCCTCGCCGAACAAGATTACGTAGGCGAATGGGAAGTGATTTGCGTCGACGACCGCTCGACAGATTCCACCCGCGAAATTCTCGAAAAGTTTGCGGCCAACCATCCCAAATTCCGCGTACTTTCGCTCTCGCCGGATTTGCCACAGATTGCAAGCCCCAAGAAGCGCGCCCTGGAAAGCGCATTTAAAATTGCGAAGTACGAAGTGCTTTTGACCATGGACGCCGACTGCATCCCTCGCAAGAGCTGGATTACCGCCATGGCGGGCCGATTCACCGACGGTATTTGCATCGTGCAGGGACCGAAGCAGAATAACGGTAGCCGCACCATGCCGCACCTGTACCAGAAACTGGAAACGCTCGGCTACACCGCGATGGAAGCTGCCGGTTTCAGCTGGGGCCACCCGATTGTAGCAAGCGCCGCCTGCCTCGCCTACAAGAAGGACCTGTTCTTTGCCGTGGGCGGATTCGGCGACCTGGTGAACCTTTCCAGCGGCGATGACGACATGCTCATCCACAAGATGATGAAAATCCCGGGCACCAAAGTCTGCTATAACCTGGACAAGGATGCCGTGATTGAAACTGCCCCGGTGCATACCTGGAAGCAGCTCTTTAACCAGCGAGCCCGCTGGAGCAGCAACGGCACCAACTACGAAAGCAAGGCATACATCCTGATGCTCACGCTGATTTACACCTACTACATCTGGATGTTCATTAGCCCCTGGTGCGTGCTCTTTTTGGATTGCCCCTGGCAGTGGTGCGTATTCAGCATTCTGCCCAAGATTCTGGTGGACTTTGTATTCCTGATGATCGCTTCTTGGAAACTGCATGCCAAGCGCAAGATGCTTGCATTCTTGCCCACCGAAATCATTCAGGTTCCGATGATCGTCTTTGCGGTGCCCGCAGGCATCACCGGAATGTTCAGGTGGAAATAGCGGAGCGCGCCCAGGCGAGGGCGTCTTCGGCGTTTTTGATTTTGCCGTCGAGCTGCAGTTCGAAACTCTTCTTGATAATTTCGCCCATTTGCTTACCCGGCTTGACACCCATATCCATGAGCATTTTACCCATCAGGTAAGGCTGCGGAGCTTCTTCAATCAAAGCCAGTTCACTAGCTGCATTCCAGAGTTTGTCGGCAAAGCATTCTCCATCGACTGTGGAGCCCACATAGAATTCGCGGGGAGTGCATTTCACAAGCAGGCCAAGCAACTTTAAGCCGCCGAGCTTAACGGCGAGGCGACGTAGCACAGGGGCGTCGTCTACGATGGCCACATTCAACTCCTGATACGCCTTCAAAAGCGGAGGCACAATCTTGAGCAAATGCGTTTCGTTCGTGATGCGTTCCAGGAACTTGAGCGAGGTTTCAGAAGAACCACACAGGAGTGCGGCAAAAGCGAATTCCATCGCCTGAGCCTCGGGCAAGGTGTCGCGCAGAGGAACCATGTTGTCGAGAATCGTTCCGAGAGTTTCCCAAGAATTCTTGAACGGACGAATCTCGGGGAAATATTCGTCGAGCTTGATATCCAAAAACGCCTTAAGGCCAAGCGAGGGCTTACCCGGCTTCAGTAGCCACTTCTTGAATTCTTCGAACAGGCGCTCCACCGACAAGTCATCCAGCGAAAGCGTGCGGCAAAGCTCTACCGTAGAGGGAGCAAGCGTGCAACCGAAACGGCTCGCAAACTGCACCCCACGCAGAATGCGCAGAGAATCTTCAGCAAAAGCGGGGCCCACATGGCGCAGCGTATGGGTCTTCAAATCGTCAATTCCACCATACGGATCGCAGAGCGTGAGTTCCGGCAGTTCCATGCCCATGGCATTGATGGTAAAGTCGCGGCGAAGGGCAGCTTCCTTGAAGCTCAGCTTTTCGTCGGTGTGCACCACAAAGCCGCGGTGGCCATAGCCGACCTTGCTTTCGGTACGCGGGAAAGAGAAATCCAGCGACAGGCCCTTCATGGCCAGGTGAATCACGCCGAAAGCCTTGCCCACCAAATTCGTGCGGCCGTATTTGGAAAGAATCGGAACGAGGGCGTCTTGCGCCATATCGTAGACTTCGACATCGTAGTCGCGGCAGGACTTGCCTAAAAGCGCATCGCGGACCCAGCCGCCCACCAAAAAGGCGCGGCCGCCTGCTCCGCGGATATCTTCTGCAATTTTGAGAAGGCGCCCCGGCAAATCCGGTTCAAACCATTCACCCGAAAGCGTCTGAATCTTCGCCATTTACAATCACCGCCTTACTGGAAACTTCCTGCATCTGCAGCGGAAGTATCAGCCGGAGCCTCAGCAGGCGCCGACACTTCTTCTTGCGCAGGTTCAACAGCCTTGTAGCGGTCATAAATACTGGAGGTCTTTACATCCGATGAATCATGAAGCGCCTTGGTCACGGACACTTCGCCATCTTCACCGGCCTTTGTCGAATCGGTTAATTTCGCCTTCGTCGTATCCGATGCGGCAAAGCGATCATAAATACTCTGACGCTGTGCGGCGCCCTCGGCTTTCTTTAGAGCCTCTTGCTCACGACAAACGCGCAACTCTTCTTCGGCATAGGCACGCTGGTCGGGGGAATAGGTCATGGTGTTCAGTCGATATTCCATTTCTTCACACACGAGACCCTGACGTTCACCGGCACAGCCCATCAGCACAGCCGCGACGCCTAGAAACAAAAACAACGCCATACGATTCATCCAAGACCTCGACATACTAATGGATAATGATGAACTTGCCCTTCTTTACCTTAGAGCCACTTTTCACTACGTAATAATAGACTCCCGGAGCCACAAATTTGCCCGTCTTTTCGCGGCCATCCCATTCAATCTTTCCGCCCAATACATCTTGGTTCCGGAAAGATTTCACCAAGGCTCCACCACGGTTGAAAATGCTCACCACCGCATTTTCAGCAATACCATCTATCGTGAACAGAGCATGGACATTGGGCCTGAAGGGAATTGGATATGCGCGGACATCGGTCGTCGCCAAATCCGTCATATTGTTTCGCGTATCCAAAAGGTCATCACGACGATAGTAACTCACACCCTTTTCGTGAGCAAACCACGCAACGCCAAATACAGGGTCAATGGCAACATCGGTCACATAATTATCCAGCAAGCCATCTTTGGTGGTAAAGTGTTTTACAGTCAACGTGTCCGGAGAACCTTTCTTGGGAGTCAAGCGGAACACGCCCTGGTTCGTGGTGCCCACCCACAAGTTTCCATGGACATCAACATCGATAGACGTATATTCCACACCGCGCAAGCCGTTCGTAGAAGACGGCATTAAAAGGGTATCCGATTCCTCATCCAGATAAGCGATATTCGACATGGAGACAAGCCACAGCCTTTCGCCGACAGAGTCGTACACCATATCGATCGGAGCGGGACTGATACCGTGATATGTTTTCAGGGTACCATTCGCAAGTTCCCCCCCATTCGACTTCGGAGCAGGGAACCTGATTACATCTAGACCACCTTCGTTTGCAAGAGCCGTTCCAGTCTTGCTCGCCACATACACAAGCCAATCACCGCCATCGACTTTTGCATACATCACACCAGGCACCGGATTTTCTCCAACCCGGTTGGCGCAATGGACTTCACCGTCTTTATCAAAGTAGATGACCCCATAGCCATTATTGCTACCCGTCGCTGTCAGGAATCCCGAATAATCAGGCGCGGCAATAGTAGAAACAGAGATTGCAATATTCTCCATATAATTCTCAAAGCAGTAACCATCCGTCGCCTTATAGAAGAACTTCTGGTTTTTTCCCCATTCAGAATACATGAGATATACAAAACCCCAAATATGGTAGAACATGTCTCCATCGGGCAGATAAGACAAGGCCTTGATTCTTGCCGAATAGGCATTTGCGCCATTGCCGATCACACCAAAGACATAATCGGATTCGCCCCAAATATTCACGTCGCCATAGCTCAGCCGGCCATCGACCGAAGCCGCAAAAACACCGCCATGCGGAGCAGCACGCAGCTCATAAACTTCACCGGGAGTATTGCCAAATGTTTCCGTAAGGTCCGTGATTTTATGATCGCTATTCTTGTAGAAGAAAACATATTCCGATCCCACCAGGTATGTACCGTCATTGGCCGGAATCTGCCATTTGACTTTGCTCGAGCCGTCATCATGATACAGAATAGGATCGGTCAACACCTCGGAACCCACGACAACTTGCTTAACAGGTTCGTCAAAACCCACAACCGGGACATCCGCCGGAACGAGGCTCCATGTATTCGGATCGCTCAAATGTTTATCGGAGGACAAATTGTCCCAATCCATTTTACGGACATAGATAGCCTTGTCCATGCGAACATACAGGGAATCCTCATGTACCAAAAGTTCGCGAATGGGGGAAGTCAGCAGTGATTTCGAACTAATACGATCAATGGTCAACATCGAACGGTTCAGAGCCAAATCAAAAAATGCCAAACGATCTTCGAAAGCAATCGTCAGGACAGGTCCCTTAACCACCGCACCACGAGGCACAGCACGGACATTGTTTTTTACATAAGAGCGATTTAGAACGTGCCACGGTTTGTCGCTTCCGCCAAAAGAAGCCACAAGTCCATATTCAGAAATTGCATAAATTCCTAATTCCGCCGAGACAACGGAATAGAACCTAGATGCTTCTAGACCATGTTCAGGATGGTACACGTAGTCATCTGTAAGCGAGCGATAACGGACACCACCTTCAGTCGCAAGAAGGACGGCATCTCCCCCCAAAAGAGTTGCATCGTGAATTGGGAACGGATCCGAATAAGCCCCCCATTTATCGGCGGCGCCTACATATACTGCCAACAGCAGTAGGTACAAAACAAGAAATTTAAACTTCACCCCCTAAAATTACGAAAATTCACTGGCCCGCGTTAGCAAATCGTCCAATTTCAAGCGCGAACTTTCATTATTTTTGAACTTTGATATGTAAACGTCCTTCTTTTTGCGCATCTTTCTCAAAGCAACCTTTTTTCTGCTTAAAAAAGTTCCCCGGTTGACACCGCAATAAAGGCACGCTTCAGCAGCATGTATTCCGCCTATGCAATGGATTTCTACAGCCATCCGTTCGGCAGCCGAAAGGTCTTTCATCAGATAATCCAGTTCCTGACGAACAAAGAGCCATCTGCGCTGTTCCTGTAGTTCCTGGGCGATATCCTTTTTGTCCGCCATATCATAGGGAACATAGGAATCCGACAGTTGGGAAAAAGGAACGACAGGTAAAATTCTCCGATTCATGTCGAAAAAGGTGTTATGGACGACAGTCCGCAACCATGGATAAATGGGCTTATTCAAGTCCAAAGATTTCGCTGAGCGGCATAAACGGAGCGCAACCTCCTGAAAAAGGTCTTTCGCGCCGTCATCATCGCTACTCTGGGTCTGACAGAGTTTGTAAATTTGTGAGGCGTTCTTGCGCCACACTTTTTCAACCCATTCGGGAGGTTCTTCTGTTAAAATTCTCGATTTTGACATAGTGCAAACAGGAATTTTGACAGCGAACTTTCAGTTGCGATAAAATTTATGAAAATAAAAGTGAAAAAACGGATTTTCGGAAATTTTGCAAATAGTTGTTTGCAGCTATCAACAGCTTTTTTTAGTCTGGCCCTATTTCTAGTAATTTATCCACAATCTGTGAACGCGCAAGAGTTCAATATGAACTCGATGCCGCCTCCTGAAATGCAGATGCAATACAGCGCCGGCGCATTGAAAGACGGCGGTAAACTGACCGTATGGGTAACCGTTCCCGAAAAATGGCACGTGAACGCAAACGAAGTCACCGACGAATTCTTGAAACCCTCTTCGATTGAAGTCAAGGCCGAAGGAATCGAATTCGGCGATGTCGTGTGGCCTGCGCCCATCAAGGAATACAACGAAGCGCTGGAACTTGAAATCCTCACCTTCCGCGGGGAATTCAAGATTGAAATTCCGGTGAAAAGCGTCGCCGACAATTACGACAGCCTCGGAACCGAAGCGACCTTCCATTACCAAGCCTGCGACAATTCCATTTGCCTTGCACCCGCAAGCAAGACGATTTCGCTTAGCGGAAATGCGGCTGGTGCAAAATCCAGCAATGCGAATAGCAGCGCAAAAAAAAACGACTCCGAAAATGAAGTAGCAGCCATCACTGGCGACAATGACAACCAGGAATCAAGCGCAGCAAATGATGCAGGCGCCACCGCTTCGGCAGGAATCATCGCACTTTTGTTTTTCGCATTCCTCGGCGGAATTATTCTGAACTTGATGCCGTGCGTTTTGCCGGTGCTTTCGCTCAAGCTCTTTAGTCTGATTAAGCAGGCCGGTGAAAGTCGCGGACGGCTCCTCACTTTGGGAGGAGCTACAACGGCGGGCATTCTGGCGAGTTTCTGGGCGCTGGCCGCCGTTGTCGCCGCCGTCAAGGCCGGCGGCGGGTCCGCGGGCTGGGGCATGCAATTCCAGAGTGCAGGATTCATCGCCTTCATGGTCGTAATTTTGACCGCATTTGCCATGAGCTTCTTTGGCGTATTCGAAGTGTGGCTCCCGTGGGGTGCCACCACCAAGATGGACGAAGCCGGCCATAAGGCGGGCTTTGCAGGCGCCTTCTTTACCGGTGCATTGCTTGTGCTTTTAAGTACACCATGCTCAGCGCCCTTCCTCGGCACGGCCATGGGATTCGCCTTCGCGCAGACAACACCCGTACTCTTCTTGTTCTTTACGGCGGCAGGACTCGGCCTTGCCCTCCCCTACATGCTCGTAAGCGCCTTCCCGAAAGTCCTGAAGGTATTCCCGAAACCGGGTCCGTGGATGGTGAAGCTCCAGAAAGTCATGGGCGTATTGCTCCTCGCGACCGTCGCATGGCTCTTGTGGATTGTGAATGAACAAGCCGGCACCGCAGGCGTCGGGATGCTCTCTATCATCGCGGTGGCAAGCGTTGCCTGTAGCGTACTGCTCGGCAAATTCGCGCCGCCGGGAGTTGCCTTCGGGCGCGAAGTCGCCGGATTCGGATTAAGCATTGTCGTTCTCGTATCAATTTGGTTCGCTGCAATCGCTCCTGAATACGAACGTGCTGCCAGCGAAAAGTTCAACGCTCGCATGCAAGAGCAAATGACAGCAGACGGTTGGTACCGTTACAGCCCCGCCTTAATCGAAGAATTCGCGAAAGCAAACCGCACCGTATTCATCGACGCGACCGCCGACTGGTGCCTCACTTGCAAAACGAACGAAGCTGCAGTCCTCAACCGCGGCGAATTCCGCCGCGCCATGGACAGCTTGAATGTGGCATTGGTAAAGGCCGACTGGACCCGCGAAACGCCTGAGGTGAACGCGCTCTTAAAGAGCATGCACAAGTCGGGCGTGCCCGCTTATGCGATTTATCCGGCTGGCGATGTATCTAGACAGATTGTTCTGCCCGAGTTACTGACAACAAGCGCAATCGTCGAAAAGATTACTTCGCAAAAATAAAAGAAGCCTCTCCGAGAAGAGAGGCCCAAGATTTTTTTTGCCACACGGATTTGGGAAACCTAACGGTTTCCTTTTTTCTACCGCTTGCCTTCGCGCTTGTAGCGGTCGATGCATTCCTGGTAGAAGTCGAAGGTCTGCTTGGCAATCGACTTCCAGCTGAACACGTCAATCGCACGCTTGCGGCTAACTTCACCCATCTTCTTTGCCAGTTCCGGGTTTCCGAGAACCTTGTTGAGCTTGTTCGCAAAGTCAGTCTGGAATGCCTTCGGGTCAGCCGGTTCGAAATCCGTTTCGGACTTGGCCTTGAGCGGAACCAGGAATCCGGTTTCACCGTCCACGATGATTTCGGGAATGCCACCGACAGCAGAACCGACCACCGGCGTACCGCAGCTCATAGCTTCGAGGTTGATGATACCGAATGGTTCATAGAGCGACGGCGTCGCAAACACAGTCGCATGGCTGTAAAGCACGCGGAGTTCTTCGTGCGGAATGGCTTCCTGAATCCAAACCACACCATCGCGAGTCTTCTGCACATCTTCGATGAGAGCCTTGCATTCATCGGCAAGTTCGATGGTATCCGGAGCACCGGCGCAGAGCACCACCTGGGCGCTCTTGTCGATTTGCGGAATCGCCTGGATCAGCTGGCTAATGCCCTTCTGGCGCGTAATGCGGCCCACGAACAGCACAAACGGACGCTTCGGGTCGACGCCCCACTTAGCAAGAATTTTTTCATCGAAAGTCGGCGCATAAAAGTCCGGATCGATACCGTTGTAAATCACCTTCACGCGATCTTCGGGGACGCCGTAAAGCTTCATCACGTCGCGCTTCATGCCCTGGCTAACGGCAATCACGCCATCAGCCGCTTCGTAAGCGGTGCGTTCAATCCAGCAACTCATGGCGTAGCCACCATCACCCAACTGTTCTGCCTTCCAAGGACGGTGAGGTTCAAGCGAATGGGTCGTGAGAATCAGCGGGCACTGCAAAAGACGGCTAGCGAGAACGCCGCCAAAATGGCTATACCATGTATGACAATGAATTACATCAACGTTATCGAGTGCGGCAGCCCACTGCAAATTAATGTCAAGCGGCTTGAAAATCTTCTGGAACCGGTCATCGTGCGGATTCAGGCCCAACTTGCGGGAAAAACCCAAAGCACGGATATTATCCTTGTCTTCGTCTTGCACACCAAAGCAACGTGCTTCCACATGACAAAGCTTTGCTAGTTCCTGCGTAAGGAACTTAACATGAATACCTGCGCCGCCATAAATTTCCGGCGGAAACTCATTCGTCAAAATTGCTGCGTTCATGGAACTAAACTCCGTTTATTGCATTAAGATAGCTTTGTTTTGCCCACCGGACAAATCTGTAATAAAAATGTAGGTGTATTCTTTTAATTTCTGCGGCATAAACGAAGCCCCAGACATTAGTCTGGAGCTGAGTATGCCGGCGAGGGGGCGCTGGCTTACGCCAATGCAATCTCAGTTTCGCCCCCGAGCTTTCTTAATAGCAAAAACACCCAAGCCGAGAGTCGCGGGCAAGCTCGCTTGCCCATGACCGAGGCGCCGCGTTTTGAATTGACTTCGTCAATAAAAAACACCCCGCCCATTCGGACGGAGTGTAAGGAGTGAGTGTGGAGTTTCTTAGAAATTCTTGCACTGGGTTTTCCAATGGCCCTGCTTACCGATGATGCTACCATCGATATACTTGCCAGTGGAGCCTACGAAGTCAGCCTTGCGTTCGGTTTCGCCGCCGAGGTGCCAACGCATCCAAGCGACCGTCGCAGCCATGCCGTCCCAGGACCCCGAACCATGACCATAGCCACCTTCGCTGTTACGCGGGCCGCCAGTCATTTCGATAAGGCAGGCAGGAGCCTTGACGCCAGCATTGTTGTAGTCATTCTTCGCGTTATCCTTTTCCATGCCGACTTCGCCGAAGAGTATGGCAATGGAGCGGTCCGTTGCGACCTTGTTGGCGCCAGCACCATTCCAGTCGCCGCTGTTGTTGAGGAACGCCGTAAGAACGCGTTTGTCCTTAATCACCATCTGTTCGGATTCAAGACCGCCCATGGAGTGGCCGGAAGCGCCCACCGTATTCATGTCGAGCTTATTGTACAACGGGTCATTCGGGTCCTTGTTCTTCTTGTCAAGCCAGTTGAGAGCCTCAATGCCTTCATTAGCATTGCCCGGAGATTCCCTCAAGGCAACCACGACAAAGCCATGGGAGGCCAGGCGGCTGATGATTGCGCGGTAATCCTTGGGATCGGAACCGCCACCGGGGCCCCACACCACGACGGCATGTTTCTGGGTTTCGGACAACTGCTTGGGATAAGCGAGAATCTTGCACAGATTCTTTCCATCCTTAAACATGCACGGCTCGATATTTTCGGTATATACGATTTGCATCTGGTCCTTTTCTTCTTCCTTGCCCTCGGCGAGGAAGATTCCGGCGGGCTTCACTTCTTCGCTAGAAGAAGATTCAACCACCGGTTCGCTGGAGCTGGAAGCGGGCTTAACGGTTTCGCTAGAAGCCGGTGCCGGATCAGCGCCTACAGAGCCGCTGGAGGCAACAGGAGGATTCGTTACAGTCGTGTCGACCGGATTAGTCGAAGGATCAGTTCCCTGCTGAGCAGGATCACCATTGCCACCCTGAGAAGGATTTGCAGTCGGATCAACAATTTGGCCAGCATTCGGATCTGTCGGATCGGTAACAGTCTGCGAAGGATCTGCCGGATTTGCGGGGTTGGTGGGGTCTGTCGTCTGCTGAGAAGGATCTGCCGGATTGCTAGGATCATTAACATCCTGCTGTCCGGCGACTTCCTGTTGCACAGCATCGCTGTTTGCAGCAGTGGTGTCATCGCAGTTGACCAAAGCCAGGGCGGCGCTAATAATAACGAGGCCCTTAGCCAAATTCTTGAAGTATTTTGATTTCATTTTGACTCCTTTATTCCAACACCGTTAATAAAGATACCTCGTAAAAAAGGCGAAAAACCTAGCTAGAGCGGAGTTTCCATGGACAAAAAATCCAAACGTTATGGATAAAAAAACCATAATTTGAGCTAATAACGCCATTTTTTAATAATTAATTTATTTGTAATTTATCCATAATGGACAAGGTTATTCTTACACAACAAATAACTTTAAAACACACGAAAAAAGCCGTCACAGAAGTAACGGCCCAATTAATTTTTACACCTTATCGGATTATGCAAAGCTCGTTTTAGCGCGGGGCGTAAATCCTGGACATGAATTCGGCGCGAGTCTTTTCGTCCGTCTTGAATCGGCCCAAAAGCTGAGTCGTAACCATCATGGCACCCGGCTTCTTGACGCCACGCATGGTCATGCACATGTGAGATGCTTCCAAAACTACAGCAACACCCTTCGGGTTCAGTTCCTTCTGGATGAGCTCTGCAATCTGACGCGTCATGCGTTCCTGAATCTGCGGGAAACGTGCGTAGAATTCCACCACGCGCGGAATCTTGGAAAGCCCGACCACGCAATCGCCCGGAATGTAGGCCACGTGAGCCTTGCCCGTGAACGGAAGAAAATGGTGTTCGCACATACTGGCAAACTGGATATCCGGCACGATAATCATTTCATCGTACTTCTCGTGAAAGCGAGTCTTGAGGATATCTTCGGCGCGGGTTTCGCCCGAAAGGCCCGTCATAAGTTCGGCATACATCTTGGCGACACGCTTGGGCGTATCGATAAGACCTTCGCGATTCGGGTTTTCTCCCATGCCTTCCAGAATCATCCGGAAGCCGTCTTCCATTTTCTTAAAATCCATCATGGGGCCAAAGATAGCAAAATCAGCGGATCGTGACAGCGCGAGTTTCACTTCCATAACGAATCAGGAAGTGACCCTTCTTCGGCAATTCGACTGCCATCGACGATTCCGTGCGCATGCTACGCAAGACTCGACCCTGTACATCCATTACAAGGAGCCGTTTTCCTGCGGCAAGCCCAGAAAGCGAGACTCGATTCCCTTGGATATCGATTCGCCAATCATTCTTCGCCGCAACGCTTGGAAGAGACATGCGTTCACTCGTAACCACAAGGCTATCTATATGGCCATAACCCATGACGTATGAACTCTTAACCGTCACTCCCGTAACAGCCTTTTCACTCCAAACTTCACAGAACAGGCCTCCGTAAATATCCGTACTCCTGCATTCATCATTCACTAGCAAACCCGAGATAGAATGGCCGTTTCCTACAAACTTGCCACTGAAGTTCCAAATCGGATCCCAAGTAAAATAAGCCACACTGTCAAGTTCATCTGCAGATTGTTTTGGCACCGTCTCATTGATTACAATATCGTTTTTGAGGGTGGCACATGCTTCATAATCCTTATTTACACCTTTCAAGGTTCCATTTACAAGACCGGCAAACCAATACAGTTCTTCCTTGGACGTAAGGAGATAACATCCCTTTGAATTCTTTTGCGGCTGTTGCGGAGTCGGAATCCACTCTGCATACAAATTAAGATTTTTCATCTCATTTATTTTGACGCTTCTATGGTATCCCAGCCTAAAATTCGCCCAGTACAGGAACTCCGCTCCCTCACGGGTCGGTTCCTTGAGTACAAAACCCGAATCCAAGACCGTAAACGCCGTCGGATTTTCCGGATCGTTAACGCCGCCGTTCAAGTGGTATGTGATCGTATATTCAAGCATCTTCCACTTGGCACGCACCGTAATATCTTCCGTATTCCCTGCCGAAATCTTCTCAACCTTATTCGTGAACAGGGAATCCGTATACCAGCCTTCGAATTCATAGCCGTCCCGGCTAGCTTTGTAAAGAGCAAAAGCTACCGAATCCGCCGACCATTTGAACGTCAATGTTCCACTTTGAGGATTGCCCCTATAACGATTTCCGCCATTCAGATCAATATTGATGGCAAAGAAACTTTTCCATTTTGCATAGAGAGTCCAATCACCATAAAGGGTCGTGTTTATAGAATCAACCTTTTGCGTAAACATTTCATCCGTGAACCAGCCCTCGAATTCGTCACCTTCTTTCACGGCATCTTTCAAGGCAAAGGGCTCATCATTTATGGAATAGATACTCGGGTTCTGTTCGCTATTTACGCCACCGTTCAACACATAATGTATCCCGAACCGGCTAGCATCAAGGGCAGGGAAAGCATCCGTACCCAATTCCTGAATCCAGGCGAAACCGTTCTCCCCCGCCGAAAGAAATCCAAGAGCAGTTCCATCCGCAAACTGGGTTTCGTCAAGCGACACTGCATGTGAAACACTTGTATCCTTGGAATTCATGCAAAACGCATTTTCCACTTCAAAAATACGTTCGCTTTCGTAGCAGGCATACCCCTTCTTCTGCACAATGCAGTCCGAATACTTCCCTTTCAGTTCGCCGGCAAAATAGACATTTCTCAAGACCGCGGCATCCATTTCCGAAACGATGCCTCCCACAGACTCGCCTTCAACAATTCCCCTGCTGTAGGCGTTTTCGATAATAGTCACATGAGATGAATCAACACCCTCCGCCTTCGAAACAGACTTCGTGGAAGATGCCGGCGAAGGGGCTGCTGTCGGGCAAGCGTCATTCGTTACATTAATTTCACCGATGAGTCCACCCGCTTTCCCTGAAGCATGGACCGTCGCATTCGAATAGACATTCCTCAATCGAACAGGACCAACAGCAAAAGCCGCAACACTCCCTGCAGTTGCGCCGAAAAAGTAGGAATCCTCGATTCCAAGGTTCCTCACATAGGTAATGTTGTTGCGCCAGCTACCTTCCTTATCCCCCAGTTCTGCAAAAAGACCTCTTTCGGCCACAAGGCCAGAAATCTTGAATCCATTGCCTTCAAACGTACCTTTGAATCCAAGTTCATGCCACGACACATAGTCATCTTTCGCCAGCTTTCCGCTCTCGTCAAGCACATTTTCGTTCACCACAATGTCACTCTGGAGAGAAATACACCCCTCAAAAACCGAACGGGGATACGAATAATAAACGTTGTTGACAGAAACGGATGCTATACCGTAAAGTTCATTGGCATTATGGATAAGGTAACAGCCTCGTTCATCCTGTTGGGGAATCTGCGGGACAAGCCCCCACCTAGCCTCTACGGTAAAACTTCCAAGGTAGTAGCCAACCGTATGCATCGTTTTACCTTGATACTCCTCAAAATTCACGGCATCCCGCAATTGGCTCGAATCGGAATCGACAATATACCACCCCAAGAAGGAATATCCTTCGCGGGTCGCATCCTTTAAAACAAAATCAGTCTCACCCTGAACATAACTTGTCGGGTTTTTCGGGTCATTGACTCCCCCATTCAAGTTGTACTTGATAGTATAGGCATTTGCCGAAAGGGCTGTAGCAAGTACAAGAGCCCCAAAACTGGATATTTTGCAAAACGAGTATGACATATCTCCTCCTTCATACATGATTTCATATAAAATATATATCAAAAAAGACTAGATGAACATCCTTCCCGGTCTTTATTATGGACAAAATGTCCTAAACTACCCCGTATCAGCGAATCGTGACAGCGCGGGTTTCGTTTCCGTAGCGAATAAGGAACTTGCCTGCGTCCATAAAATCCATAAGCATCATGGGTTCCGTTCTTTCGCGGCGGAGCAGACGGCCCTGCAGGTCATACACGAAAAGCATCTTGCCCGGAGCAAGGCCGAACAGACTTACGCTCTTGCCACCCACCACTGCGCGCCATTCGCCCTGGAGCGCTCCTGGCTGAGTAGGCATGGTACCGCCAGTAATGACGAAGTTGTCGATGTACCCGAACTCCTGGACATACGAACCGTTCACCTTGACATTCACGACATTCTTGTAGTTGCTTGCATTGCAGAACATTCCTGCGAATATATGCTCATCGCCGCAGCTGCTATTCGCCAGCAAGCCCGTAATAGAATGGCCGTTGCCCGAGAAAGCGCCTTCGTAATCCCAGATGGCATCCCACACGAAATAGGTCAGCGAGTCATCGAGATTCAGCGCAGAATCTTGCCAGATATTTTCGTTGATGACAATGTCGGAGTCAAGCGAGGCGCACGCCTTGGGATCGCGCTCGATGCTATCCAAGGTGCCATTGACAAGGCCTGCGAACCAATAGAGTTCTTCCTTGTTATTCAAGTGATAGCAGCCAGTCGTATCCTGTTTAGGCATTTGCGGGGCCGGAGTCCATTCCGCAAACAGTTCGACACTTTTCTTCTCTGTCAACTGAACCGCCGAAATGTAGCTGAGCTTTTCCGGTGTCCAGCGATAGAATTTCGCACCTTCGCGAGTGGGAGCCTTGAATTCAAAACCAACATCGGCCGCATTGAACGCAGTCAAGTTTTCTAGGCTGTTTTCGCCACCGTTCATGTGGTACGTGACTGTATACTCCGTCGTATTCCACTTGGCATAAACCGTAAGGTCCTCGGTGTTGCCCGCGGGGATCTCGGCAATTTCCGTTTCGAAAAGGGAATCCGCATACCAGCCCGCAAATTCAAAGCCGGACCAATAAGCTTTTCCTAACTCATAGGCCGCAGAATCTGCAGACCACTTGACCACATGCGGCTTGTAGAAGCTGGTACCGTTATAGAACTGACCTCCGTTCATTTCGATATCGACTACAAAGTAGCTCTTCCATTTTGCATAGAGAGTCCAGTCGCCAAAATGTTCCGTCTTGATCGTATCGATTTTTTGCGTAAAGTCTTCATCCAGGAACCAGCCTTCAAATTCGTCGTTTTCTTTTTGCGGGTCAGCAAGAACGATGGCAGAATCGCCCTTAGCATACCCCACCGGATTCAGCTCGCTGTTTTCGCCACCGTTCAGCACATAGTGAATTTCAAATTGCACGCTATCGGCGACCGGAGCTGCATTTGCGACCGTAGAACGCAAACCTTGGACAGAGACATCGGCATAGACATTCGTCATCTGGACAAGGCCAACGACCTTCCCCACGATTCCACCGGCATCACCGCCCGAGAAATAAGAATCCGTAATGCCAAGGTTCCTAACGACAGTAACGTTCTTGCCCCACACATCGTTTTCATCACCCAGCGTTACAAACAGGCCATCATTGCCGCGCAGGCCGGAAATCTTGAACCCGTTGCCTTCAAAGGTTCCCTTGAACTTTAAAGGAATCCACCATACATAATCATCTCTGGACAAGTTCCCGGTGGAATCCAGAAGGTTCTCGTTCACCACAATATCGTTCTGGAGTGAGATGCAGCCTTCGAATTTATAGTCGTCTTTCTTGGAGAACGCCGTAGAATCCGCAACAGAAACAGAAGCGATTCCATAAAGTTCTTCGGCGGTATAAATCAGGTAGCAGCCGCGTTCATCTTGCTTGGGCGTTTGCGGAACAAGTCCCCATCTGGCATACACGCTAAAACTGCCGAGGTAATTTGCAAGCACGTACATGGAATAATCTTGATATTCACCATAGTACATGTTGGGCGGAACATCCACGCCTTCAGAAAATTCAATATACCAACCCAAAAAGGAATACCCTTCTCGCGAGGGATCCTTCAAATCGAAACGGCCCGCCGCCTCGTCGTAGCTCTCGGGATTTTCGGGATGGTTGATACCTCCGTTCAGATTATAATTAATCGTGTAGGCGTTAGCCGACACTGCGACCAACAGCATTAAGTACCCTAACACTGCGTAAACTGAACGAAACATTTCTTCTCTTCATCACTCTAGGTGACAGAGTGAATATATATCAAAAAAATCCGGATTCTCACGAAACCCGGATTTTACCTTGATATTAAACGTAATTTTACAGAATGACGTTATCTAAGATTTACACGAATACGACTTCGTTCCCTGTACGGGGTGATTGGTTCCGATTCGGGAGTCCACTTTCGGTATCAGCGTAGCCCAGCGCCACCGAAGCGTACACACGTTCGCTTTCCTTAAGGCCGAGGGAGCGCAAGTATTCAAGTAGCGTCGGATCTTCGTTCAGCCACTTGAGCTGATTGATGTAGCAACTGCCAAGATCCAGTTCGTTAGCAGCAATCATCATGTTTTCAACAGCGCAAGCCACATCGGCCATGTTGTTGCCGTATTCCTTCTGGCTCGCCACCACAATCAGTGCAGGAGCGTTGTAGTTGAACACGTACGTTCCCTTCTGTGAAAGGCGAATGGAGTTCTGCAAACTCTTGTATAAATCTTCGCGGAGTTCCATCGCGGCAAAAGCGGACTGCACCAGTTCCACCAACTTCTTAAGCACATCCGGATTGCTAATCACGAAGAAGTGATTGCTCTGGCAATTACCGCCCGTAGGGGCGAAGCGGCCTGCCTCTACAATTTTTTCGAGCTTTTCACGTTCAATAGGCATTGCCTGGAACTTGCGGGTACTACGTCTTGTCAAAATGGCTTTAAGTGTATTCATAACCTTAATATATATAATTCTAGATTCTTCGACTCCGTTTCACTGCTACCCAAAGGGCATAACTCAACTTGAGAACTAAAGTTCTTAGTTTCGTATAGCTCAGAATGACAAAACATCAATCATCCATAATGCATATCACCTGTACCATGGGATACAGGTCTTTGGGGCATTCTATGACGCCTAAACCCGTTACAGACGTCGTTTTTGTGTCCATGTATGTGCCGTAACAATATTGCGTATCAGAATTTTTTTCCGTATTGGTCCAGAATATATCGGCGTAAATCTCATTGTCCGCGCTGCAGCCTGCACCATTCGCCGTATAAGTCCACCTGATAGGAGAATCATTTCGTATATCCAAAAATGCCGTACTATACCAGAATTTACGATCAAATTCAGTTTCGCTGGGAATGTGGAACCCTTCGGGACAGAAAGTCTTCGCCTTTTCATAATTCATGTATGAGTTTTCACCATACATAATTACTGAAACATTCTCGTCAAGAACCTCTATATTTTTACCAGAGCAACTCCGGAGTCCTCCAGTTCTATTCTTCCACCAGACATAAAAATCATCGAAAGAAGCACTCTTGTTTTCAATGTCAATCAGCAATAGCGAATCCTTTCCGCGTTCGCCATGCAAAAATAGAGTGCCATTATCCAAATATGCATCATAACCTTTCTGATTTATCTCTACATGCCTTAAAATCATGTTATGCAGGTTTTGCGTATAGGAGAATGTCCTCACATCAAACTGATAACCCACGCCATCCACAGTCACCTTATAGACAGAATCTTCTATGCTGCCACCTGCAAATTTTTTCTTATTAAAGGATGAAGGCAAAGAATAGGGGGCCGGCCCTACATCAATCTTATTCCATTCTTTAACGGTTCCCCATGTCGTACAGCCATAAAAAGCATTCAAGCCTTCGTTCCAATACAGAATTTTATTGGATATAGTATCACAAGTACCTAAGCTATCACGATACCTATGGGGCGCCGCCTCCGATTCACTCAATATACGCCATTTATAATTTGTACCGCAGACATAATAATCAGCACCATACCTTTTGATTTCCCCAGTCAAGGAATCATCGCAAAAAAGACCCTCTTTTTCTGGAGGCACAAGGGATTTCTTATCTACGACATTCCACTTTCCCTTTTGGCATTCATAGACAACTCCGTCGTAAACGAGTTTTTCGTTTTCCGAAATTTGCTCGCACCATTTCAAATCAAGCACGGGCGGAACCAATTCGGCATCTGTCATCTTTCGCCAACTACCCACCGCATAACAATTCGGTATGGAGTGATTATTGGAATCTACACATTCATCCGTTTCGCAAACATAATAGTCATTGTCAAACTTCAAGATTTCGTTATAACTTATAGAGGTACACATGGAATCGTAATAGACAGGAGGAGTAATTTCCACCCAATCAATCTCCCAAGGGGAATCCTCATCAGCGCAGCCATAATAAGCCCCCAAATGCTTCCCCCTGTTATGCGAATATGTACAATCACCCAAATAATAATTTAGGGAATCCACTTCTTTCCATTTATATTCGGAACACTGCACAAACACACTGTCAAACGGCTGCACCGGGCCGCCATCTAAAGAGAAATGCTCACACTTTCCGTATTTCGCAGCAGCCTTGATATCCAGCACCGCCGCATATAACGAGTCACCTCTCGAAAATTTCTTAGTTGCATACTTGTCGCTCCAGGAACAACTCCTGGTACCCTCCTTGCACTCGCAAATGAACAGGGAATCCCGCAAATAAAGAAGCTTACCCACATTACGGTCAAACGAGCATTCACCATGCTGTCGATTAAACAAGGTATCCCGATCAGTAATGATTTCCCATATATGGGATTCGGTTCTACACATGTAAAGGGTATCGTTGCGCAAAATAGACTCAGGACTATAGTAGAACATTTTATGCAAGCAGGCACCTAGGGAATCTTCCAGGACTGATTTCAAGCGCCATTTCGTTCGCCATGAACCGGATTTGACGTAGTCCGTCAAAAGGAACGTTCTTCCGTAAAAAGCACTAGCCTTGTTCGTATTCAGAACAGAATCGGAACTAACAGATGCAATATTAACAAGCTCTATTCCATAAGCTCGGCTAAAAAACTCTTCATCCATCCAGTATAAAAAATTAACGGAATCTCTCGTGACACTCCTAAAAAGATAATCCGCCGAATCCGAGAAAATCTCAAAGGTGGCAAGCCAAGCATCAGCCGCTTTCACAAGCCACAATGAATCGATTTCACCCTTTTCGCCAAACGTCTTTCGGAATTTTTTGAAATCGCTATAAAAGACACTATCCGAAATCTCGTGACGACAATAAATGTAAGGAATAAAGTCCTTCAAATGATCATAGTAATCTAGGGCGTCAAAATCGCGTTTGTTGACATCATCCAAATCGACATCAAAAATTTCTTCCAATTCACCAAAGGCGGTTTTTTGCGCTTTGTCAAAATCGTACTTATTCTTTTGCACCAAAGTCTTGATGCGGTTTGCCGCCAAGGCCGCATACAGGTTCAACTTCAAGTCACTTTTCTTTTTAATCAAATTTACATATTGCTCAAATTCCATTTTCTTGTCATTTTGAGCCTTAAATACCGTCACGAGTTTTACATAGGGCGATTCATAGTCTCGAGAACTGACCTCAAAAACATAACCGTTATAAGACCTCAGCGGCACTTCAAAGGAATCGATTGGCGAAAGGTCATAGTCCAATTTGACAACACGGATTTTCTCCGGTTTCATGGAAGACAGGTATTCTATGGAGCCGTCCATTGCCGCAGGCGAAAAAATGTTGCCATCTTCATCGATGCGGCGAACAATGTCTCCGCTACTTTCGTCATCGGAACACGCCACAAGACAAAGCAATACTAAAGACAACGTTATTATCTTATGCAAAACAGACATAAGCTCTCCATTCCTAAGCAATGGCTAGAATTTACATAAATTAACAGAAAAATGAATCTTTAGAATACAATTCACCGACAAACGGCCATTTTTACTAGACAACCGACCAAGTCCCCGCAGGTTTTCGCCTGCGGCTACTTGTCAAGCGGAAGCATCAAGATACGGGAATGCCGTTTCTTGTTATAATGGTCGCGCTTGGTAGGCGGCAATTCGTCTACCGTACCGTCGACAAATCCAAAGTGGTAGAACCAGTCGAGAGCCTGGGTCGTGAGCAAGAACAGCTTCTTGTAGCCCTTCATGCGACCCATCGAAATCAGGTGGCGCACAATGGCGTCGCCAATGCCCGACTTGCGGTAGTTCGCGCCCACTGCAATACCCGCGACTTCGGCCATGCCATCTTCGAATGCGTGCAAGGCGCCACAGCCGTGAATGCTGTTGTCGATGCTGTAGACAACGTAATCGTTGAGCTTTTCGGAAATGCTTTCCTGCGTACGCGGCACCAAGAATCCCTTGTCGATATAGTCCTGCATAATGCGCAAGATATCGGGAATGTCTTCGATGTTTGCAGGCCTAATGCTCGAGTACTGGTTCGCGTACACCATGGTACCGTCACCGCGGGCGCTGAACACTTCTTGCAGCACGCTGCCCTGGAATTCACCACTCAAGAGGTGAACACGGTTCGCCCCCGCCTCGCAAGCATGAATGGCGTTCATCAGGTAATCCATCTGTGCAAAGTCGAGCTGGTCGGAATTAAGTTCCAACAGTTCCTTCGCCTGGTCCACGTCCATAGCCGAGATAACCCCGGATTCCGTAGGTTCCAGGTACTTGGTGTTCTTGCCTGTTACCAGGCCTTCGAGCTTGATACCGTTCTGGTTACCGATAAAGAACAGCTTGCCCACCTTCATGTACTTGCAAAGTTCTGTAGCAAGTTCAGTAGAGCTGATGTTGTAGGCATGGCCGAGCTTGTTCCAGCCAATCGGCGGAATAATCGGCACGAACTTTTCGTCCAGAAGCTGTTCCAGAATGTCGCGCTGGATGCGTTCGATACGGCCGGTGCGCATGTAATCGACACCGTCGATTACACCCATGCTCCGGGCCAGCACCCAGTTGCCCTGAATGCCCCTAAGGCCGCTTGCCGTGAGGTGGCTCATGATATGCTGTGCAACGCCTAGAGAAGCCTGCTCTATATGCGGCAGGGCTTCTTCGCTCGTGAGTCTTACGCCAGCATGGAAGGTAGATTCCAGTTCCCACGCCTTGAGCTGAGCATCGATACTGTTGCGCGTACCCGGAACAATAATGATGCGGATTCCCGATTTGTGCAAAATGGCGATATCGCGCATGAGCACCGGAAACAGGGGGTGACTCATCAGGTCATCCTCGATTTTCAGCACAAACAGCTGGCCCTTGAAGCGTTCCATATAGCCGAACACTTCGCGAATGAAACCGGCAACTTCAAAATGCTGCGAATTAAAATCAGGCGTTGCGTTACTCATAGTTAATAAATTAGCAAATTGCCGAGCCGAGGCAATAGGCGGGCCGCCTATTGTCAAGGCGAAGGGCGAACAATGGCTTGCTAATCTTTTTGGAGTTCTCGTAATCCATTGTTCGCATCTATATAAACAAACGCGGTCCCAAGGGACCGCGTTCGTTTAGTTGAGATAGAATACTCTTTCCCGAATCTTAGTCTTGGATTCGAGTCCAGTTGAGGATACCCTTCTTGACCAGGTAGATATAGCCCGCTTCAAGAATCACGAGGAATCCGAGCAACACGAACAGCAAGTCCCAGCCGCCATTGAGGAACTGAACGGTCCAGGGGTAGAGGAACGCCACTTCGAGGTCAAAAACCAGGAACAGCATGGCGACCATGTAATACTTTACAGGATATCGTTCGCCCGAAGTACCGGAAACATGGGCGACACCGCATTCGTAAGACGTACCTTTGATGGAGGTTCCCTTGATTTTACCCGGATGCAGGAACCAGTTCGCCACCAAAAGGGCGGTAGGAACAACGAGTGCAAGGACCACGAGGATGGTCATGGCAAAAGTGGTATCAAAGATTTCAACGTTCGACATAGTGATACAAACATAGTAAAATTCTTTTTTCTAGTTAAGACCGAAAATGTAAACTATATTTACGAACATGAAAAAGATCACTACATTTTTGGGATGTGTGGGTGTGGTGTGCTTATTCTGGGGGTGTTCCTCTGACAGCGACCTGCTGTCTCCTGGATATACACTTGCAGATGAACCCGCTATTTCTTCGGCGACGAATTCCCCAGCAAGTTCCGGTGCGGCTACAAAGAATTCTTCTAGCTCTACTGCAACCGCAGACAAGGTCAAACCGACATCGTCGGCTGCCGCAGGCACGCCAGATACTGTAAAAAAGCACCGCTACATACAGGACAGCCTCGATATCGAAACCCCGAACTTCCTCGACATTCCGATTTTCTGCTTTGACTACAACAGCGCAGAATGCGAGAAAGCAAAGGCAGAAGCAGCAACCATCCGGTCTTCGTCTTCTTTAACGATTGACATCGGCATGGAAGGCGGCGGCACCCCGGTCGACAACACCATTCCCCCTGTCATTAACGGCCTGCAGATGACCGATATGCGCGACACCCAGACCTACGCACTCATTGAAGTCAGCGGCAAGCTCTGGATGGCTCAGGATATCAACATCGCTCTAGCGAACAGCCAGTGCTACGACGAAAACGACGCTAAATGCGCTACCAACGGAAGACTCTATACCTTCAGCGCAGCACAAAACGCCTGCCCTCTCGGTTGGAGACTACCAAACCGCGAAGAAGCACAGACCGTTCTCGACAACGCCACTTACCCTTGGACTTACAGCGGTCGTTGCAAAGACGGCGATTGCAGTTTCATGGGCGACATGGGCTTCCATTGGACATCTGCCACACCGCAAGAAAGCGATAAGAAGTACGGCGAAAACCAAGGCGACTCCTACACCGTCATCATCGTAGAGAAATCTCCTGATTACGGTGACCCGGACGATGCGAAGTTGTTCTTCCAGGTCGACTCCAAGACCAAGCGCTTCAGTGTACGCTGCATCCAAGAATAAAAAATCCATTTCAAACAAAAGAAAACCCGAGCGCAACGCCCGGGTTTCTTTTTTTAAGCCTAGTCTTTAAAGCCTATCGGTACCGTCCATCCCTTCGTCCAATAGGAGCGTAAGGTTCTGGACTTCCTTTTCCATCTGGTCATAATAAATTTTCGCGCGGCCCAGCTGCTTTCGAAGTTCCATGATTTCGGACGTAAGTTCCACGGCAAGCAAGGCCATGCGCTTACGGTTATCCATCTGGAATTTCGCCGAGCGTTCAAAACGCTGGTTAATGCTATCCACGATTTCAGACAGTTCCGCCTCGGGTAAGTCGGTACGAATCTGAATCGTTTCCTGGGCAACGGAAATTGTGACAGATTTCAAAGGTTCGATACTAGCCATTATTTTATCCCTACGCCGAATGGATCATCGTCCATCAGCATCCTTATCCGAAAAAATTTGTCTGCGAGCCCTCCTGCTTGCTCGCGAACAAATCGTTATCATTTTCGTCGGCCCCATGAACCTCGATTGCCGGAACATCTTCCTCGGATTCCTGTTCCTGAGAAACAGATTCATCCATCTGGGGTTCTTCCGTGGCATCGTCAGCCACTTCTTCGGCAGATTCTTCGGCCACATCCGTGTTGTCTTCCGCCGGAGCTTCTTCAGCGGCGGCTTCATCAACAACAGGTTCAATAGCCGGGCCGTCTTGGTCAAGATCGATATCGGTACCCAGTTCGTTTTCGATGGTGGCCACCAACTGGTTGAACTTTTCCTGAGCTTCGGCAATTTCTTCGTTCTGTGCCTGCAGCTGTTCGTTCAAGTTTTCGACAAGAGCGTTCTTTTCAGAAAGCTGTTCCATGAGGCTGGCAATAGTAGCATCCTTCTCGGCCACCTGGGTATTGAGAGCATTCAGGAGTTCGGACTTTTCATTCACCTGGCCGGTCAGCAAATCGGACTTTTCAGTCAGTTCACGGACCTTGTCGTTCAGGCTTTCGATACAGCCGTCCTTTTCCACAAGCTGCTGGCCGAACACCGTGACGCGATCCACAAACTTCGCGAGTTCGGCATCTTTCTGGTTCAGCATTTCTTGCTGGGCATTAGCCTGATTGGCTCGGGCATCGAGAGCGGCCTTGCAGTCAGCCAGATCGTGCTTGGCCGATTCCAGCAGCAGGGTCTTGTCCTGGGCTGCAGCCTGAGCCTGAGACAGTTCACGCTTGATTTTTGCATTTTCTTCTTTGAGGGTACGGACCGTTCCCAAGACCCCCTCAATTTTCTGAGATAAAACACTCATCTTTTCTAAATTCATTTCTGCTCCGTCTAATGAGTTTTAGAACTTTAACAATATTAAGATAACTAATTTTCGGCCCATAAGACAACTTTTTTGAAATTTATTATAAATAGAGTCGTGATTTCGGTAAACGAACATATACAGCGTAGGCTTTCGGAGCTCCCTGACCGACCGGGTGTTTACATCATGAAGAACGCCCAGGGGAAAATCATTTACATCGGCAAGGCGAAGGTCTTGAAGAACCGCGTGCGCAGCTACTTTGACGGCTCCGAGCACAACGGCCACCGCGCGGCAACGCTCATGCTCCCCTACATTCGCGACATCGAATGGATCATTACCGAAAGCGAGCAAGAGGCGCTGATTCTAGAAGCGAACCTGATTCGAAAGCACACACCCAAGTACAATGTGCTTTTGAAGGACGACAAGCATTTCCCTTACCTGGCATTTTCGGTGAAGGAGCCATTCCCGAGGCTTTCGCTATCACGTTCGGTCAAGAAGGACGGCCGCCAGTATTTTGGCCCTTACATGAGTTCGCGATATATCGACAAGCTGATTGACATTTCGGCGAGGCTTTTCCGCATTCGCGAATGTTCCATGGAACTGCCGGCCAAGCATCCGGTACGCCCCTGTCTGAATTACCATATCGGGCGCTGCAGTGCGCCGTGCGCTGGGCTGATTTCGCAAGAGGATTACGCCCGCGATGTAGAAAGTACGCGCCTGATGCTCGAAGGCAAGCGCGACGACTTGATTGACAAATGGCAGCGCGAAATGGAAGAGGCAAGTGCCAACCTGGATTTTGAAACCGCCATGAAAAAGCGCGACGCGATTCAGGCACTGCAAGCTTCCGGCACACGCCAAAAAACCGACACCAGCGACCCGAACTTGTCGCTGGATGTGGTGACGCTCCGCCGTAACGGCGACATGGCCGCGGCAGTGATTCTTGAATACCGCAAGGGTGTGCTCATGGGGCGCAGGCATTACCGGCTGGAATGTAAGCTCGAAGACGACGAGACCGAAATATTTAGGCAGATGGTGCTCCCGTGGTACATGGAGGCGCCCCTGATCCCTGCCGAAATCGCAACAGACATTGTACTCCCGGAAGACCGCAAGGAACTCGAAGCAGCGCTCAGTAAACAGGCAGGGAGAAAGGTCTCTTTCAGCACGCCCCAACGCGGCGAAAAACTAGGATTCCTGAAGCTTGCAGGCGCGAACGCCGACATGATTCTTGTGGAAATGCGCGCCGAAGTGCAGAAGTATAGCGAAATCGATCAGAGCGTATTCGAGCTGCAGAAAGTTCTCGGACTTAAAAAGACGCCATTCCGCATCGAATGTGTGGACATTTCTCACCTTTCGGGCACGAACACGGTGGCAAGCCTCGTGGCCTTCAAGAACGGGCGCCCTGATAAAGCCAACTACCGCAAGTTCATCATC
>JAEEGH010002601.1_pt1 | contig 48511 bp, 29 predicted proteins | sample 9134181 | NCBI WGS metagenome assembly JAEEGH01 (sample SAMN16246544, study PRJNA631951) | gut metagenome | biome: gut microbiome; feature: rumen; material: DP-attached | host: Bos | place: Iran: Karaj | collected 2018-10
GTATCCAGGAACTTACTTTACGATGCGGCCGATCAGCCGCTGCATGAGGGCTGCGACCTGGCCGCGGGTGGCGTCGCCCTTGGGGTCGAGCTTGCTGCCGTCGCCCTGGAACAGGCCAACCTCCACGGCCCAGGCCATGGCGTCCTTCGCCCAGGGGGAGATCTCCCCGGCATCCCCGAACTTGCTCGCGTCGCCCTTGACCGTGGTATCCAGGCCGATGTACCCGGCGTAACGGTACAGGATGGCGGCGATCTGCTCCCGGCTCACGTTCTCATTGGGCTCGAAGCCCTTGTCCGTCCCGTTCACCAGGCCGGTCTCGCTGGCCCAGGCCACGGCGTCCGCGTACCAGGCTCCGTCCGTCACGTCGCCGAAGCTCGTCTCCCCGGCGTTCTCCGGCTGGTCCTCCAGCCGGAACAGGACCGTGACCAGCATGGCGCGGGTCATGTTGTCCTCCGGGGCGAACTCGGTAGCGCTGACGCCCTGGAACAGGTCATGGCTGGAGGCAAACTCCACCGCCTCGGCATACCAGGCTTCCTCGTCCACGTCCTCAAAGTCCTTGTCGTTCTCCACGACCTTCACCGTGGCTCCGGCGGGCAGCTCGGCATAAACCTTGCCGTCCTCCACCACGGACTTCTTGATAACTTCCTCGCTGCCGTCCGCATTCACGATGACCAGCACCTGGCTCTCCTCCGCGGCGGGCAGCTCCACCTTCACCTTCGCGTCAATACTCTCGCCGCCCGCGGTGACATCCAGGGTAAAGCTGCCGTCCTCCCCCGCCGTGACGGTGACGGCGACCTCGGCCCCGCTCTCCGCCAGCTCGCTCAGGGTACCGGCGTCCAGCTTGACGGTGCCCTGCTCAGTTTCAATGTGCAGGCTGACCTCGCCCTCCGCGGCGGCCTTTACCGCCTCGGCGCTCAGGGTGAGCTCCACGCTCTCCGCGTCCTCGGTGTCCACCTTCAGGGTGAGCACTTCTTCCTCGCTGCCCTCCAGGGCCTCGGCGATGGCCTCCGCCTCCACCTCTGCCCTGGCTTCGCCGTCCTCGACCTCGGCGGTCACGGTGACGGTGTTCTCCTCGGCCTCCGTCTCCCCGGTGCTGCCGCTGCCGGAGCTGCCGGAGCTGCCGGAGCCGGACCCGCTGCTGGGGGCCGTGTCCGCGGCCAGGAGCCAGCCGTTCCAATAGGTCCCGTCGCCCAGAGCCTGCCACTGGCCCTCGCTGAACCAGTCCTCAACCTCATAGCCGTAATCATTCACATAATGCCAGACGACCCGGTCGCCGTCCGCCAGCTTCTGCTCCCGCAGGCCGAAGCCGGGGTGACTGCCGCCGATGGTGTACATCCAGCCGCTGCGTCTGCCGTTGGTGAACTCGCTCAGGGCGTAACCGCCGACCGCGCTGGGGGCGTACACGGTGGACACATAGTTCCGCTCCGCGCCGATGCTGCTGATGCCCCAGGCCTGGGTAGCCATGACCCAGAGGTCATACACCGTGCTGCCCTCCGGCAGCTGATAGGTGCCGGTGGGGATCCAGGTGACGTAGGCGGGCAGGTAGTCATTCGCGCCCAGGTCCACGTCCTGTTCGGCCTTCTCCGCGCCGATGAGGCGGAAGGTCACGGTGATCTTCTTCGTGCTGTCCCCGGACCCGGCGCCGGAGCCGGAACCGCTGCCGGAGCCGGAGCCGCTGCCGCTGTCGCTCAGGTCGTTGGGGGCGATGGTCACGTCGTTCATATTATAGAGGGTGTTCCTGCCGGTCTTGAAGCGGTCATAGGCCGCGAGGCCGTAAGCCGCCTGCTCGGAGGCCATCTGGTCCACGCTGCCCTCCATCAGGTGCCGGAAGCCGCCGCTCTCCGTATCGAAGTACCGCAGCAGGTCCGCCAGGAGGCTGCCCCCGGCCTTGACGAAGTCCGTATCCGTGTCCGCGTCGCGGTCCAGGGTGCTGAGGGCGATGAGGACCCAGACGTCCGCCTCGGCGCTGCCGAAGCCGCCGATGTTGTTCTGCCTGGCGCTGAGGAACTCCAGGGCCTTGTCCACCATGCTCTTCACCTGGGCGTAGGTCACGCTGCCCCCCAGGGCGGTGAGCTTCGCCTCGCTCAGGTAATAGGGGGCCAGGGCGTAGACCGCCGCGGCGGTCACGTCGATGTCCTCCGCCCCCTCGCTGATGGGCCAGCCGCCGCTTTCCAGCTGCTTGGCCTGGAGGGAGGCGATGAGGGCGGCCCGGAGGGCCTTGCCCTCGGCGCTATCCAGGTAATCATGGCTGTCCAGGGCCAGGAGGGCGAAGGCCGTACCGTTGTTGCCCTGCCACTCGGCCCAGGTGGAGCCGTCCGCCTGCTTCGCCAGCAGGGGTCTCACCAGGTCGTAGGCCTTGAGGGACGTGCGGAAGCGGCTGGCGTCAACGCCCATGGAGGTGAGGGCCAGGATGACCCGGCTGTACTCCGTGAGGTTCTTTTCCGCCAGGACGCCGTCCAGCTGGTCCACATAGGCCTGGAGGCTGGCGATATAGGTCTTGTTCCAGCTCTCCTCGGCCACGCCGCCGCGATTCAGGGCGAAGACCGCCCATTCCCCCCTGGTGGAGCCCACGCCGGGGGCGGTGACGCTGGTCTTGAGGTAGGCCTGCACCTTGCTCAGGGCCTCGGAATAGGGGGCGTCGGGCACCGGGGGCACATAGGCCGAGGCGGTGATGGTCCCGGCTGCCGTGGCCGTGTCGCTCTGCCCGTCAAGGCTCAGGGCCACGGTGACGGTGTAGCTGCCGTCTGTCCCGTTCAGGCTGTCCACGGTCCCGGCCACGGCGGGCACCACGTTGGAGATCGTGACCTCCGCCGCCGCCCCCTGCAGGTCCAGGCCCGCCAGCACCGTCTGGGCAAAGGCCGCCAGGGTCTCCCCGTCGTTGGCGGTCTCCTGGCTTGCGGTCCAGTCCGCCGCCTCGATGTCTGCGCTCACAAAGCCCAGGGTCTCCGCCGCGGTTGCCGCCACGATGATGCCCTGGAGGGCCAGGGCCGCCCGGTCATACTTGGCCTGCTCCGCCACGGTGAGAAGGCCCTTCTGGGCCTGGGTCAGGGCCTCGTAGTGGGTTTTCAGGGCCTCCAGGTCCGTCCGGGCCGCCTGGGCCATGTCGCTGGGGATGGCCGCCAGCTCAGATTTGAAGGCGGCGACTGCCTCGAATCCCTCTACCGCAGTCCGCACGGCCTCCAGGGCCGTGGTGTTGACCTTCGCCTGTTCCGTCGTACTCAGCACGGCGATCACCGCGTCGATGGCGTCGATCTGCTTCTGTACCGCCTGATAATTGGAGGTGCTGATGTTCTTTGCGGCGGGCAGGACGGCGATAAGCTCGTTCACATAGTCCGCGCCGTTGTCCGCCGAAATGACATGGAGGGCATACCAGGTAGCGTAGTACATCGTCGTATTTCCGGCCTGCTTGTTCATGCTGGGCCAGGCGTATTCGCCGACGCCCACATAGATCACGTCGCCCGGCCTGACCGGGATGTACTCGGTGCGCTTGTAGAAGCTGTTGCCCTCGACGTCACTGGTGACTTTTTCATTCAGGAAGGACTTGACCAGATAGTTTTTGTTCGCGGCGGAAGGCGTCAGCTTGACGTTCGCGCTGCTGCCGGAAATCAGAAGGGCAAAATCATAGGATTTTCCGGCTTCGCCGGAGGCGAAGCCGGGCACCAGAGATCCGCCGCTGACCGTCAGGTCTTTCAGCGTCGTATTCTGATTTCCCCACGAGCCGCCCAGGTCAATACCGACGTTTTGCGTGAACATAACGCTGATGATGTCGCCGTCGGAGAGCTTCCCGCTCTTTACGTCAAACATGGAGAAGCCTTCGTTGACCATGAAATCGTTGATACAGCCCATCCAGCCGGAGCCTTGATCGCCGGAGAACTGTCCCATGCTCTGTCCACCCTTTTCGATGGAACTCAGGTAGTCGATCGAAAAAGCGCTGTTGCTGCCTTCGTTCCAGGTAAACCCTGCCTCGTACAATGCGCGGAGGATGACCGACATCATGGTGTCGTTCTGGCCCAGGGGATAATTCTCTATGCTGAGGATGGTGCCGGTCTCTCCGTTACCGGGGAACGCGCCGCCGGGGAAGGTAGTGTTTTCAACCGTAACGGTAACGGTGCCCACCTGTTTCCCCGCATTGAAGCTGCCGCAGATGATCTCTTCTTCGGAAGCTGTTTTCTTCGGAACGATCGCCATTGCGGCAATCGCTTCGTTAAGGGCAGTTTGTTTATCAGAGTCCGTCTTCGCGGCTCTGATGGCGTCCAGCCCGTCGTTGTAGGCGTCCAGCAGCGTCGTCCAGTTTGCGGCGGTATAGTCGTTCTTGTTGTACGTGTTAAACTCCGCTGTGAGTTGGTTCGCGTATGCATCCGCTTCGACGACCGTCCGCTGCCGGACATAGGCTGTGATCACCACATTTTCACGGGGCGCAGTCAGCGAAAGATGCGTCACAGTGAAGCCGTCGGGAATCTTTCCTTCTTCAATGTAATGAGTGTCTACGCTAAGGACGGAATCCACGATCTCATAGCCGTTGGTGATATAGTCTTCTGCGTTTCCGCCGCTTACGTTATGAGCGCTGCTTGGGAAGCCCCAAGTGAGGTGGCCTATGTGATAGCCTTGCTCGATTGAGAGTGAGAGATTGACCGGATCTTCCGGGAAAGTGGCGTTATAGAGTGCGGTTCTGGTTTTATCTCCGTAGGCGTAACCAGAATCCGCATCCTTCATAATGCCGTTGACCTTATAAAGGGCATAATAAAGAAGCTGTAAGGGAACCTGTCCGTCCTCCCGGCCAAGCGTCAGTTCCTCTCCGGTGTTGGCATCAACCGCCCGAAGAGCGATGGTGACTGCTTGTTCCTTCTCTGCCATGTTGCTCGTGTCAAGGGTCAGGTAATAATCCAGAGCCGCCTGTTCTTCACTCAGGATCTGCTCCCGCTGATAATCCGACATCCCGGCATAGACTTCCTTCAAAGCGGCAATGCATGCCACATCCAGCCCGTAGAATCGTCCAAGCTCGGCATCCTGCACAGTGGGAAGGGCGGCAAGCAGGAAGCGGAGATCTTCCAGATTGCTTTCCAGGGCAGCGGTGTTACCGCTCTGGATGTCGCGGATCTGCTGCTCGGCAGTGTCATAGGCGGCTTTAGCGCTGCCAGTGGTTTCCGCGGCGTCGATGCCGGCTATTCCGGTTTCATAAGCCGAATTGATGCTTGTGAGCTGAACTTCAGTATAAAAGCTGCTGTCATAAGCATCCAGCAATTCGGTAAGCGCGGCTTTGAGTTTGGCTTTATAACCGCTGATGTCCTCCGGATCGGTCACATGGACAAGGAGATTCCCGCTGGCAGCCAGGCTGCCGTTGTCCCCGGAGCCGATGGCGGTCAGGAGATACCAGCCCTCGGTCTGTTCTTCTGCGGAGGCAAGGGTGACTTTCAACTTGCCATCGTCATCCGTGACCCCGACTTCATTGTCAGCAACGGCGGTAAGGGCCTCTGCCCGTGTGGCGCACACGTCGCTGATGAAAACGCGGGCTCCAGGCTTCGGAACGAAGATGCTGTTGTATCCATAAGGCGCGCCGAGGGTGTAGGAGACCTGCCAGATGTTTTCTGTGCCTCCATCGGCCTCGATTTGCTGCGTGGGATAGGTCCCTTCGCTAGATGATGGGGCAACACTCATATATTCCACTTTGGGCAGCAGCTCGGCGAAATTGCCGGGTGTTTCATAGCCCAGCAAGGAAGACCACACCGTGGTATACGCAAAGGTGATCGTAACGGTATCGCCATCCTTCAGGCGGATCGACTGATAGCTGGCGGGAAGATTGTGTACGGTAAGCGCGCTGCCGGCAGAAAAATAGCGCATATTCTGCTCCATCACGCCGTTGATGTAGATCAGCATGGCATAGTGGGCGTCGCTGTTATGGAAATTGTACCCTTCTTTCAGAGCGGCTTGAATTGCATCCGCCAGCGTCGCGCCGTCAGTAGTCAGGTTCAACTCATAAAGGCCGGAATAGGGAGATATCTCTGTGCCCGCGACCACGGCGTAGCCGTCACTGATGCTGAGTGTAACGTTGATGGTGCTGTCACTGCTTTCCAGCCCCTCATAGCACACGGACCAGAAGGTGTTATAGGCATTGATACAGGCTTGGACTTCATTATAGCCCGCGCCTTTCCCCGGACATTTGTGGGTATTCAGGAATTCCAGCGCAGCTTCATGCGCCGAGACAAAGGTGGCCCAATTCGAATACTTCGAAGCGGTCATGAACTGAGGCACAAAGCATCGGGTGGCAAGGCTTTTCAGGCTGTCGTAAGCAATTTGCCCCGTGGGCACCTGGTATTCCTCTTCTGCAAGGTGATCCAATCCGGCAACGGCATCTTCCAGGGCCGCAACAGCCGCCGCCACATTGGCCGGAGCTTCGCTTCCCTCTGCCGTGCTGTTATATGGAGTGGGATCGCCAATCTGCTTTCCAGTAGGAATTGTATCTCCTGTCTGATAGAATAGCTTTGTCAACTCTGCATGGGCGGTATTCAAAGCCGTCTGATAGGCTGACCAACTTGCCGTAGAGGAGTTGCTTTCGGAAACCAATTCCAGGCCTCCGTTGTTGGCGGAATATGGAATAATCTTGTTTCCTTGCCATTGGTACTGTGCTTGAACGCCTTCAAAAAGAGCAGTGGCGTTGACTTGGGATGTGGGGATCAACTTGGCAATAGCAGCAGCGAGGGCTTCCGTTGCGCTGTCCACCAGTTCCTGCGTCGCATTGGGGTTGGCGAATACCGTCTGTGCTTTGTTCAGCACTGTCTGCATTGTTGTCCAGAAGCCGTTCGCATCGTATTCTTTGCCATTATATCGGTCGCCAGTAGTATAGAAAGCTGAATTGTTCAGTTCAATTAACAGCGATTCCAGCTCAGTTTTATCAGCCTTTTCGTTCTTTTGTGTTCCAAATTGGATGATTATAACTGGACGACCATAACACACATCACTTGTCTCACCATATGCGTTAATCCTTAGAGCATACCCAGTCAAACAATCATCCATTGGAATCATATCCATGATTTCAACTGCATCAGCATTTGGATAATACTGTTTTTGATTATCATAGAGTCGATTGATGAAGTAATAGTATTCGGTATTACTGGCGATATTCTGTCCAACGAATTGCTCACCAAAAACATAATCATAGATCGAAACGGGTTTAGAAGTCAGATTCTTCGTTTCGGTGCTATTACTCATTATTGTGAGAGAAGCAGCGCTTCCAATTCCAGTCCAGTTCGCTAAATAGCCAGTTACAGTTGCATGAGTTGGCAGAGTGGTAATATACACATCATTGAAATCTTCATGCTCTTGTGTTCTGCCGCTTTCGATAAAATAATATGACTTTCCAAGAAGTCTTGTTGAGGAAACAAAGTTATCTGTTGAATTGGGAAGAGTAAAAGTGATCCCATTTACAACATTTTGTGCTTCCGCTTCAAATTGCACGATCACGACTGGCCTTCCATAACAGTTTCCGGAGCTGTCGTAACAATTGAAACGCATCGCATAACCCGTTAATCCCGCATCTGTCGGGATCATATTGATAATATCAACTGCACTTTCGGAGGGAACGGTTGCTTTAATATTGTCATACAATCGATTCAAGAAATAGTAATATTGCGAGTCGGCTGTTACTTTGCTTTTATCCGCAAATCCTTCACCCGACACATAATCAGATGTTGAAACGGGGTTCGTTGTTAGATTCTTCGTGGATAAATTGTTGCTCATTATGGTAACGGACGTCGCGTTGTCGATACCAGTCCAGTTTAATGAGAAACCCGTTACGTTTGCATTTGCTGGCAGGGTCACAAGATATACATCATTGAAATCCCCGTGTTGCTGCGTCTTGCCTGACCCCGAATCAGCTTCATTAAAATAGTATGATGTTCCCAAAAACGATGCTGCCGCAATATAAGTGTTACTGGACCCTAGTACCGTGTATTGTATGCCATATAGGATATTTTCAGACGTTGGCAATGCACTGACTTGAATCGACAATAGTGCCAGTAAAAGAACAACGGCAAGCACAAAAGAAATGATTCTTTTCATGATGCTCCTTCGCAAAATAACACGAGAACAGCCTCGCCAACGAGTCCATTGGCGAGGCTGTTCTGATTCAGATTTTGTCGTTTGAAACTAATTGGTTATTTGTCGCCGCCACCGCCACCGCCGGTATTGCCAATGAGCTTCACATAGCCGATATAAGGCAGCCCAGTGGTTCCATCGTGAACGATCACACGAACAATCCTCGTGACGTTTGGAGCAAGATTGACAGTCAGGGTTGCACTTCCAGTACCGGCATTCTCATTTACGAAGACCTTATTTCCGGAGGACGTGTAGCTAACCGTAATATCTGTGTTTGCCGTTACTGTATAGGTGTGGATGCCCGCTGCCGTAGTAGACAATTCCGGGTTGGTCACACCGGTAATGCTGAACGTTGCGCTAGAAACATCTGTGACATCACCCGTCCCAGTACTGGTCGCTCTGTAGATTCCAGTTACTTCAGTCGAACACTCGCCATTGATGCCATTCACCAGTTGCTGCCCGGTATATACCCGGACATAGCGAATCGCGGGCAGGTTCACCGGCTTGCCATAAGCATCCACCGCCCAAGAGATGTCGATGGGGTCGCCGCCTTCGGTGCGCCCTGTGAGATAAGGATTCACCACTTGAGAACCGGAAATCGTGTTGCCGTTTTTATGGCAATCGGCATAGCCAAAGAGGAAGGTGTCCGGCCGCGTGTCAATAATAGGATTGCCATTGTTGTTAGGAATATAAGTCAGGCTGTAGAGCTTGACACCGCGGAGGGTCACCGTTGCAGCCGTATTGTTCTGATAGGGAGAATAGTCCGCAAAGGGGAACATCCCATATTTCGCGAGCGCGGCAGTCTGACCGTTGCGGGCAACAAAATAGTTGCAGTACAGCGGGAACCAGTTGTGCCGATGGAAAGGATTGTTATTGACCGTGCCACTTCCGGTTACTTCAGCTCCATATACTCCCCCTATCGTATGATACTTAAAGGTATAGTCTGAGCCATGCGAGTACTGGCCTAAATTGTTGGCGGCAGGGGTCAATGCATCATCGCTGGGAAAATAGTTCTCATATGTAACCTCATAGTCCCAGATGGTATCGCTCTTGTAATGGAGATTACCGGCGATATCATACCAGTCAATCCCACCGCTGTTATTGTCAACGCCCACCTGGATGCATCCGGGTTCTGCGTTGGATCCTAAGGAATTCCCGTAAACAATGAAGTCTACGCCGTATTCATTTTCCTCGTCATTGAAAATACCGCTGATAACAACATCGTCTTCGTCCTTGGCAGGAGAACCGAAATCGAACACGGCATAACCACCAAAAGCGCCAAGGGAAATGCCGGTAGCGGAATAGGAGTTTTTAAATGCCTTCAGTGCGCCACTGCTGGTGAACGCATCACCCCAACCGCCGGTAGTCACGCCTTCGTTGGTAAACTGACCAGCCGCCGGAAGATAAGCCATGACGCCGAATTCATCGTCTGCGTCTTCGATTGGAGGGATGGTGAACTGCAGGGTAACTTCTTCGGCGTTCGTTTTGGTGATCGTCAGCGTGCGGGTAATATTCGTGGTGCCGTTATTCACAGTATTGACAGTCAGGATGTAAAAACCGGAATTGACATTATTGGTCGGTTGGAGTTCACCGTTTACGACCTCAGTCGGCTGCGCCGTCACACCGCCATCCGTTGAGAAGGAGGAAATGAGATTCTCATTATTCGTGACGTAGAATGCCAGCGTGTCAGGATAGTAATTGGCGATCCCGCTGTAGGTAACGATAACTACACTGTCGTCGTTCGGATCCAATGCCAGCGAGATGTCCTGCTCAGGGGAAACAGGATCATTCGCGGCGGTCGGATCTCCGAACTGCATCGTCAAATTCTTGGCAACGATGCTGCTATAGCTGCCGGTCGCCATCGCACCCATAGGCAGGACGGCGAGCACCAGCGCCAGCATGATGACCAACGCCAGGACTCTGCTGCGATTCTTGGTCTTACTCATTGTGCTTTTCTCCTTTTCGTTAGTATTTGTTTTTGCCTCTGGGTCTTCGCCGCAGCTCGGCAGGGCTGCGGTATAGCAAGGAGCCGATATGCATTCCATCGGTTCCCTGAACTCGACAACGCAATAGCCGCACGGAGGATCAATTACATGTCATATATATGGGACGATCCGTTTCTTTCCGTTATTGCGTGAACGCACGGTCGGATCGCACGATTCTTTTGCCGCTTACGTATCGGTCCTGACTGTCCCGCAAGCAATGTTTCCGGCGTAGGACCAAATCCGTAATGGCGCCGATCACGGCAGCTAAGCTCGTCAAATTTAACAGGGGCCGAATGGACGCATACGCCCTGCTATGAAAAGGATGGGCGGCGGCGCATCGCTCAAGCTCGCAAATGCCTTGCATTTTGCCGCATTGCCGGAGCCGAGCTTCGCCGCCTGCCCGAACCTGTTTCGTACAACAAAAAAGGATACGCCTTGCCTTGACAAAGCGTATCCGGGTGCTATAATGAAGATACAAAAGGGCGCTGTTGCTTTGACGGTCAGCCCTATAGAACGGAAAACAGAATGTTAGCCGCTCGGTGGCAGCCGGGCGGCTAACGCGCTTCTGGGGATATGTACATCAAGATCAAAAAGATCAAGATGAAGCATACCAGGAAGCGAAGGGCTTTCGCCCCACGACCTTTTCCCATAAGCCTCACCTCCCTTCGCAGGGAAGTGGCTAACCGCCATATACAACAGCGCACACTTTCGCCGGGTTACCCCGGTAACCTCTTTCGAGGTCTGCCCGCATTATAGGCTTTGCGCCTCGTTTTGTCAATTCTTCGCCCATCTATATAGATGGGCGCTTTGTTATTCATTCACAACGGCAGCCGATACCCGTTCCAACGCTCCCGCCCGCCGCGACGAAGACCGCGTTATCCGTCCCTTGGTATGCTGTCGTCAATGCAGGCTGTTTTCACCCGCTCTGCCCGATCATGGCATACTTCCCCAGGGCAATATCATCTCTCGGTGCCTGTATTCACTTGTCGGCGTCGATTCGCCATATAGAACGGGCAGCGCCCGCGAATAATCCTGTTTTGCTCCCCCTCATGATCCGGGCTGTGATCCAGGCAGCCCGGATCATGAAGAACAGGAGTCGGAGTATAACTTCCCTCCCAGTCCTGGGGGGCGGCCGCCACCCAGGACAAAGCTCACGGGAGAGAAGTGTCCCAACGGCATACGCCGGTGAAACCATTGAACGGAAAGAGCTGATGATTCTTGCTTCTTCCCACTGTTCAGCGGGAAAGGTTTTTTCTCCCTCGGCCCGGGCAGGGGACAAATCCGTCCAGGCTGGGATTTGTAAGAAGCTGGTGTTATCTTCATGGCTGATCCGCAGGAAAAAACAACGAGCAAGTGGGACAAAGAGGGAGGTAACAAGAAAAACATATAGGCCTTGTCCGGTATTATTCTTCCTTCTGTTCTCTTTCTGCGACCCTGACCTGTTCTTGTTGATCCTTCGTCAGTGCTTTGAACATCTTTTTCACCTTGCGTTCCTGGGCGAAACGTTCTTCTCCCTGTTTCCGCAGACGGGAATAGACCTTTCGCCACCGGTCCTGCCCCACCGGTCTCAGGCCAAGGCTGGCCGTCAATGCTCCCCAATCCCCCAGACGCTCTTGAATGTAGAGCCCGCCCGGAAGCTCCAGCGGGTGCGGCGTATACCCTAATCTCAATGCTCGGCTGCGTACATATTCCCGCAGTTCTTCATCCGAATCCTGTTCGTGGTCTTTTCTGAACACCGCATTGCGTTCCTCAATGATCCGGAGCGTACTCTTATGGATCTGACGCGCCCGCCAAGCGTCCACATCAACATTGTGGGCAGGGTTCCAGTTGATTCGCCTTTTTGACATACCACTCCTCCTTTGATTTCGGAATGGCTGTCAGGAATGCGCTGACTGCCGGGCAACAATAAGCCGCCGCTCCTTGATTTTAGGAACAGCGGCGGCAATTTGATGTCCCAGCGGGGAAAACGCCCTCTGTTCCAAATAGCCGCCAGACCGCTGAACGCACAAGCGATTCGCATGGTCCTTGCAGAGCAATTCTTCTGACTTGCGATCCGGGATAGGCTCCCACGTCCCACTCCTACCTTCTCATGCAAACGCACAATGGCTGGCTTTCGCCACACGGTCTCCCGTTTCGGAGGGGCCTCTCGCATACAGCACCGGTCGTGCGGGGCTGGCCCTTTATCCGGGCTTCCCCATTCCTTTTTCACCGCGGCCTGACCTCCAGATAAAGGTCTTTTCGGTTGCGCGGCTACACTGCAGCGGCGTCATGATTCATTTTTCACGGAAGCAAACTTACCTACATATCAACGCATCGAGCAATGCAGCGCAGTTCGTTCCGTCGCTTCAGGTCGTGTCATCCTCCTTTGGAGGCTGGATTTTGGGGATGATCGGCACACATGCCAAGTTGTTCCCATTCAAGTAATACTCATAGGCGATCCTGGTTTTATCCAGGAAGTAATCCGAATCCGGCAGCCATTGATTCAGCGCGTAATACCAAGTGACCTGCATATTCTCACAGATCACGGTGGTATCGTTGCTGTTCTTCGGCTTTTCTGACGGGAAGACCGCAAACAAGCCCCCGGCAACGGCCATCTTACCCAGAGGGACGGGAATGTATTGGACGCGCTCCAGGCCGGGGCCGAAGATGTAATAAAACTTCCCGTCGATTTCTGTCCATGTACCAATCATCTCAGCGCCGCCGCCGATGCGGTTCCACTCCCTTTCGGATACTTCGGGGAACTTCTGAAGGATCCAATATGCGCCGTTATTCTCCCAGTCATTCAGCCTTTCGGTCGGAAACAAATAGCCCACGATGGTAAAATCGGAGCGCTCCATGATCTCAGGTTCAGGCATCAATTCCATGCCTCGGGATTTTGCAAACTTCCAGGGAGTGATTCCGTAATATGCTGTAAATGCGTCTGCGCAGCCGCTTCTTGAGCCAAAGCCGCTGCCGTCCAGCACATCTTCTACATTGCTTCCTTCCCGCAGACGCCGCGCGACCATATGTACTCTTCGTAGATTGGTATACTGCCGAACACTGTACCCACCGATTTCCCTGAAATACCTTCGCAGTGAACCATAGGAGCAATTATAGATTTCAGCCAGTTTCTGCGGCGTCACCTCTTCGCACAAATGGGACTCGATATAGCGTTTACACGCTCTTACGGTAGCGTGCATATTCCTCTCTGTACTCTCTCGCATAGGACAATCCCTCAAATGCAATTATAGTCTTACTTTTGGAAATGTAGTTGCTCATTATTAGCCGCTCATTGTCCAATTTCAGTCTCTAGTTGCTCACATACCATCGAATACCGCTCAATTCGCAAGAGTATCCTGCGTGTCCAACAATCCAAGCTGCAGATATACCACAATTATCCTCCTGTCTTCTTTTGCTTCTTTTGCTTCTTTCATGCGAGACTATCGTGTGCGGGCTGGCTTTTCCAAAAAGGAAAACCGGGTATGCCAGTCCTGCAAATGCGCAAAACAGCATACCCGGTTTTTTGATACGACAACAAACACATGCAAATTGCTTGTGCTGTTCTCTCGTTATTACGGGTGGTAAGTCTTCTGACTTGCGATAGGACGGCAATACCGTCTGCGGGAACCTCCCTCCCTTCCCACATGACGTCAGTCGTCATGCAGTGGTAGCCTTTCGGCTCACATCCTTCGATGCTTCGGGGTTCCCTCTCGCTCACAGCGCCGGGTACGCGGGGCTTTTAACCCCATTCCGTCTACGCTCAGTCCTGACCGTTTGGCCGTTGCGGGCTGGGCGACCTTTCCCGTTTTTTGAATGCCATGGATGGATCATGAACTACTGAAAGAGTTTATCTTTTGGCGCTTGCTCCTTTTCATCCTCATACATTGCGCGGATCCGACAAAAAGGGACACCCTCCTGGAACTTTTCCTGCAATCAAGAAAACGCACCCTTTGTTGCCCCCATTTTTGCAGGGTGTATAATATGGTTTCGAACGGTAAAACTAGAATCAGGAATACCAATGAACACGGCATGGCTTTTCACAAAGTATCCAGCTTAACGCAGGGAAATGAATGGTAAGAAACAGCAAAAAACGACAATTAGTATAGCATAACCGCTTGTCTTGTCAATCATAAGTACCGCCATCGTGTATATACAAGATGGAAAACGCGCTTATTTAGCTGAGTAGACAGCACAACTTGTTTGTAAGCGACAGATCATTTTGTTCATCTGAACATAAACCGAGAAAAACAACCGTCAGAAAAATGGTCATAGGAAGGGGGCTGATTGCGGAATGGCTAAACGTGGAGAAAACATTTATAAAAGGAAAGATGGCCGCTGGGAAGGCCGATATATTATCGGACGAAAACCCAGCGGCCAAGCTCGCTATGCCTCTGTCTATGGCAAAAGCTATCGGGAGGTAAAGGAACTCTTGGATCAAAAGAAGGGCGAGCGATTCCGTTCGCTGCCTTCCTGCGGTTTGACGATGAGGGTGCTATTGGAAAACTGGCTGTCTTTACGGGCAACAGAGGTTAAAGCCTCGTCGTTTCAGCGCTACGAAACTCTCATAGAGAAGCACATCCTGACACGCTTGGGAGGAATCCGCGTTAATTGCCTGACTTCAGAGGTGCTCGTCGGTTTTATCAAAGATCTTCAGAAAAATGGGAGATTAGACGGAGGCGGCGGGCTTTCAGATAAAACCATCAGCGACATCATGTGTATTCTCCGTTCCGCGATCCGCCTTGCAGCAAGGAAATACGCAATCAGAGATGAAACTCTCTTTGATGTAAAGGCACCGACTGCCAGACAGAAGCGAGTTGAAACAATGGGGGAAATGGAGTGTGAGGCCTTGACCCGGTATGTAATTGAAAAGCCTGACCTGTCCGGTGCAGCATACCTTCTCGCTCTGGGCTTTGGACTGAGACTCGGCGAAATATGCGGTCTTAAATGGTCGGACATTAACTTTCAGGAGAAGGAACTTGCTGTCAAGAGAACAGTGCTGCGGGTAAAGTGCGGCAGATATACGCAGTTGACGGTACAAACACCTAAAACTGAGACGTCTGCCAGAGTTATCCCATTGACGGCGGAAATTCTCAAGCTTCTTTCCGAGGTGAGGAACACCCATTCAGATGAAACGTATATATTGACCGGAAGTAAAATCAGACCGCAGGATCCCCGTACCCTGCAATACCGTTTTCATCGATTCCTTCAACTGCATGGCCTCAGAGATCACAATTTCCATACTCTGCGCCATACTTTTGCTACCAGAAGTATTGAAAAGGGCTTTGATGCCAAAACTTTGAGCGAAATACTTGGTCACAAGAATGTAAAAACCACATTGCAACTTTATGTCCACCCGACAATGACGAACAAGAGGAAAATCGTAGAGGCCATATCTCCACTTCCGGTAGCCGGTTGAGAGAGAATAAGCCGTCAAAAATCTGGTATTCAAATGACTATGCAGGCTTGCTATTCACGGTTTTTTTGAGTTCCCTGCGTTAAGCTGGATACTTTACGAAATCTCTGCTGTTTTCGCTCAGAACCGTACTGTGTCAAGCAATCGCGGAAGCGATATCCGTCCCAGAGAGATACCATATGGGAGGTGCGCCTGTTTGGAATATAGAAAAAACAATCCAGATTCCGATGATCTCAACGCCATGCTGGCCTCGCTATTCCAGGACCATTCCGCTTTCCTTGTCGAACTGGCACAAAGTGCCGGCTGCAGCCCGGATTTTGCCGAGGATATGGTAATGGAAACCTTTCAGGTAGCAGTAAAGAAGGCAGAGGTGCTGTACCACTCAGAGAATCGCTTAGGTTGGCTGGTTCTGACCCTGAAACACCGTTTGGGGGATAATTACCGGGCAATGCAGTACGCTCAGAAGCTTCAGCGGTCTTTGGAAACGCTGTACGTCGGCAAAAAAGAAGATCAAATCGGGTTGGAAGTCATTTACTCCGGCCTCGTGGATCCTGAGGATTTGAAATTGCTGATTCGTTTCTATGTGGAAAAGTGGTCAGTTGCCGCCTTGGCTACAAACTTAGACATCAAGCCTGATGCCTGCAAAAAGCGAATTCAACGCGCAAAAGCACGGTTTATGGCCGCCTACAAGAAATATGTCGAAAACCTGAATCAATAGAATTTGCTCTCAAAAAAAAACAAAATCACCTGTCCCCTTTTCCCTGTTTCGTTCAAAGAATAGGGTGAAGGGAGGTGAAACTCGTTGCTTAAAGAAAAGGATACCGAAATCATGTCAAGATATGATGATTATTCCATCGATGAACTGAAGGAAGCTCTGAAAACCGTGTTTCTGTTCTCTGAGCTTAGTGCAGCCGATGTAGAGGAATTGAATCAGATCATGGCTGCGCTGAGGGAGAAGGCGCCGTTTCCGCACCCACACACTGCGGAAGAAATGTGGGCGGAGTTCAAGGCCGATAACGCTGAAGCGTTAGCCAACATCGGTATCCGCAAACTGGAAGATACCGAGGAGGTGGTCTACAAAGAAACTGTGGCGGATCCGGATGTACGCCAGGCCATTCCCGAAATCATGGCAGTTCATTCAAAGCGGCACCGCAGGCTTTTCCGCGTTGGCGTAATTGCGGCGATCATGGCAGTCATTATCGTGGCAGCTGCCGTCACTGCAAGCGCCTTGGGCTACGATCTCTTTGGATGGATCCCAAAGTGGAACAAAGAGGATGTGCGCTTTGTGTCGGAAGCTACGGAGCAGCCATATCAGGAAAGTATTCCGTCCATATTGAACGAACTCGGTATTACGGGGCTTCTTTATCCGAACTGGATTCCGGAGGATCTGGTGTTGACAGCTTCGACATATGACAAAGATCGGTTCTTATTCTTTGAAGCATATCGCAGAGACGACCGCTTCCTTTCGATTACTATTTCGCCAACAAAGACTTCAGATACAGCAGTGTATCAAAAAGTGGAGAGTCCTCATGAAGAGTATTTGACTAGCAATGTTACACACTACATTTTTGATAATACTAATGAGATTTCAGTGGTTTGGTATACGGAGAATTACACGACACTAATCGTTGGAAACATTACATTGGAAGAAATGAAAAGAATAATCGACTCAGTTTATGAGGTGAAAAAATGAGGAAAAGAAACCTTCGCTTATTAGCCCTCATCATCGTCCTAACGCTGATCCTTTCTACCACAGCTTTTGCAACCCTTAAAGCAAGCGCCTATATCGCTGCAACGAACACTTGGATCTCACGTGACGGAGATACCGTAACAGTAAACTTCTACGTAGTGGGCACAAATATTATGGACATGATCGGGGTCAAAAAAATCTACCTCTACGAAAAAACCGGGAATACCTGGTATCTGGTTGAAACCTATGACTATACGGACACCAACTACGCAGCTGAGATGATGGGTTACAATTCCGGCTTTAAAAGCGGTGGCGTAGATTATTCCGGCTCCGCTTCCAAGTGCTATTACGCCGATGTGCGATTCTATGCGGAAAGGGCTGGCGGAAGCGATACCATTCCCCAGAACACGCCTATCTCCTGTGGATCCGGCTCCTGATCACGCTGAACACGCAAAGCAATTCCCGGCTGAAGAACTCCTCGGCCGGGGATTGTCTCTAATGGCAGTGTCGTCATCGTTGGGTCAGCCATTCTGAAACCTCACCAAAAAGCATTCTGAAGCTAATAATCCACTGGTTGAATACCATTCTGAACAGGCAAAGTTAACGAGCGAGTTGAGGCTGTTTCGCTACAATCATAAACACCGTTCACAAGAGTGAACAGCAGAATAAGCAAGTCTGAGATCGATAAAGGCCGCAGCAAGCTTTTTCTTGATACTGAAAAGGCATTTTCCTATGTTCCGCCATGCCGAGAAAGATGCCGCCAAAGAGGAAACCAGGTACAGATTATTCAAACAACTGGTTTATAAGGAGGAGTCCAGATGTTCGATTCCGGTTTAGAGTTCGTTAGAGCAGATTTTCATCTACATACGATCAAGGACAAAGAGTTTTCCTATCAGGGAAATCCGAACGAGTTTGTTAAAGGCTTTGTGGATACGCTGAAGAATGCCGGAATCAAAGTCGGTGTTATCACAAATCACAACAAATTCGATAAAGGCGAGTATGATGCGATCCGGAAAGCCGCCAGGCGGGAAGACATCTTCATCCTCCCCGGTGTTGAACTGACGGTCAAAGAAGGTGCAAACGGCATTCATACGCTGATCGTTTTTAACCCAGAGGAATGGCTGCAGAGCGGTGATGACTTTGTTCACAACTTCTTGACTTCAGCTTTTGCCACTATCGCCAATCCTGAGAACAAAAACGAAAAATGCATTTTTGACTTAGCAAAGACGCTCCAGGAGTTGGACAAATATGGTAAGGATTACTTTATAATTTTCGCTCATGTTGACCAAGATAGCGGTCTTTTTAGCGAGTGCAAAGGCGGCTTGCTAAGATCCCTTTCCAGCATCGTATCATTTAGACCCAGAGTCCTTGGCCTACAGAAGGCGAGAAAGCGGGACAACATTGCCCAATTCAAGGAGTGTTTCGGTTTTGTGCCGGCATTGGTTGAAGGATCTGATCCGAAGTCCCTTGCAGATATTGGAAAGGGCGACCCAATCTATTTGAAGATAGGAGAATACACGTATTCATCAGTTAAGTTTGCACTGCAAGATTCCCTCTATCGCGTTTCAAAGAACGCCCCCGAAAATAAGCATGGATTCATAGAAAGCATTTCATTTCAGGGTGGAAAGCTGAATGGTCAGTGCATCAGTTTTTCACCAGATCTGAATGCCATTATCGGTATTAGGGGCAGCGGAAAATCCGCTCTGCTTGAGATCCTGCGATACGTTTTCGATTTTTCAGCCCAAACAGATAAAGAGTACAAAGAATCTTTAGTCAAAAACGTAATGGGCTCCGGTGGAAAAGCGACCGTTTCTGTCGTAGATAAACACGGTAAGCGGTATTCTGTTGGGCGAATACTTGGGGAAAAAACATATGTTCTCGATCAAAGCGGATCCATCTTAAACATAGACCCCAAAACTTTGCTTGAGGGTATACAGTATTTCGGTCAAAAGGATTTATCCCATAGCACGGATCACGAGAATCGGCTATTGGAAAAAATAGTCAATGTCAGAGCTGCCAATCCGCCGATGCTGGATACTCCAGTCAAAGAATTAGTCGAATCAGTTGATCGGCTTCTTGATGTGAATCGGATACCCAGCCTAATCTTCGATGCCGAGCAGAAAAAATCAGAGTTGGAACACAAGATGAAGGTTTTTCAAGAACAGGGCGTCGCAGAAAAACTCACAAAGCAAACCGGATATACAACAGATAAGGCGAAACTGGATTCAGCGAAACGCAAAGTTGAAAACGTGGCAAAAACAATTCTAGCCGCTTACGAAAAGAACAAATCCGTTGTTCTGCCGTTGAAGGGATACGAGAGTCAGTACAACGAAGAGTTGTTTGTGCTTGCCAGAAAAGAACTCGATAAAGCGGAAGAGAAACTAAAGAGCATTGGTTCTTCCCTGCTGGAAATGGATGAGTCCGCCAAAGCCTTGGGGTTGCTCCAAGATAAACTAAAGGGCATGATCGATGGGTTGGCTGATGAATTCGCGGCGATCAAGCGCGAGATTACGGACACGAAGCTGGATGTTGACAGTTTTGTGACTATGACAGAGGACTATGAAAAGATAAGCGAGAGCATTAAGAAACTAAAAGAAGAGCATGAACAGAAGGAGAGGATTAAACAAGCCTTTTCCACGGCGGCAAGGCTCAGAAATGATCTTTTGCTCGAAGCTTTCAACGCTTATCACGCAGAAACAGAGCGAATCAATGCCAGTCAGAGTGAAATAAGGATCGAAATACTTTTCAAAGGAGATCGTGAGAGTTTCAAATCACAGTTGAAAAGCGATATGCGCGGAACAGGAATCACGGACACAAAGTATCAGGCTTTATGTGACGCTTTTGCAGACTATACAGCCCTGATCGAAGACTGGATCCTGGAGGACGGCAAAAAAGCAAGACGCATTCTTACTCAAGCAGAGTATGACAAGCTTGCAGAAAAGCTTGCAGCTCTTTACGATGAACTATTGAGGAAACAAGTTCCCGACAAGGTAAACATCTACTATCATGACAAACTCTTGCGACAGCATTCGATCGGTCAACGCGCTTCTGCCCTGATTCTGTTTATTCTGACCCAGGATAATAATGAAGTCATTTTCATCGATCAGCCGGAAGACGATTTGGATAACAAAGTCATATATGACGAGGTAATATCCGAAATCATAAAGAAAAAACCATTGATACAGTTTATGTTCGCTACCCATAATGCAAATATCCCCGTCCTGGGAGACGCTGAGCGTGTTTTGGTCGCTGAATACCAGGATACGAAAATTGACGTTTCACAGGGGAATATCGACCTCAAAACAACGCAAACACAAATTGTTGACATCATGGAAGGCGGAAAGGAAGCTTTCGACAGGAGGCAGTTGATTTACACCTTCTGGAAATAACGGACCCCATTTGGCACCTCTGCATTCTCAGCTCGATTGTTCGCAGTTCCGCAGATGTCGCTATTGTATTCCTGATACGTTGCGTATTTGAGCCTTGTGCTCAGAGTCACAACAACCTCATAAATACCCTATGGAAAAGCCACTTCCGGTTTGCAACGCTTTGACCGGAAGTGGCTTTTACCGTGCTTCAGCACTTTGCGACGATCTTCCCGTAGATCTGTTTCTTGCTGTCGTCGTAGCGCTGGATAATGAGCATGACGCGGTCTCCGATGCGGAAGACTGAATCGTCATAGTGGAAGGAATAGTTGCACATAACGGTCACACCGTCTGAAAGATTGCAAAAAACGCCGCCTCCGTATTTGCCGGAGATCACCGCTAGGCGATGGGACTGGGCAGGATGACGGAATTCCGCTCCATCAAAAGGATTCGGCGCAGTCTCCTTGACGGAAACGGAGAGGCGGCCTTCTTCCCGGTCATATTCTTTAACGATACAGTCCAAGGTCTGTCCGGAGTGATAGACATCCCGCAGGTCAGGCATCGCTGTGTAAGAAAGCTCACGCTGCGTGAGGTCAAGATCGAAGCCATGGCAGGAAACCAGGCAGCGTCGGGGACCGACCACCAGCACCTCGCAGCTTGCACGGGAACCCCGCGCATTGAGTCCTGGCCGGACGGAGAAGTAATATCTGCGGGAAGACAGCGCCAGACGGCGGGAGCCGACGGCAAACCCAGCTTGCCTGTCCACATGAATGATCACGAAATCAATCTTTGCACCGGGAAGGTTTCGGAGTACATAGCCAGGCCGTTCTTCTCCCCGCTGCCACATCTCTGTTTCGGGGATGAGGATACGGACGCGAAATGGGATAACGATCGCACAGTAAAGCTGGTGCCAGGTCATTTCTCCTGTTCTCCGATCCTTCACGCGCAGGCGGTGTCGGTCAACACCGATGACGGTCCCGCTCATGACATTGTGACCGCGGTAGGAAGCGTAAACAGAATTCCATTCCTGACGCTGCTCCGGCGTCAGTTCACGGTCCAACTCGTTGAAATCCAAGCCATAGAAAGCGCGGCGTTCGTCTTCCTGCGTCCGTTCGTTGGGTTCTCTCGCGGACTCCCCGGCCGTTTTTTCCACGGATGCTGACGTCAGCCGAGCACCGGGCTTTTTGAGGTTCGCCTCCGACTCTTCAACGCCAAACCGTTCGTCCGCGTCCGATTTTTCTTCCGATCTTTCGAGGACATCCTCACCATAGGGGATATCCATGTCCACCGCACTCCCGAAAGTATCCGACATTTCCTCGTCGTTATCCACCTGAGCTGACATCGACTTCTCCTCCAAACTGACTGCCATGATCTCAGTCTCTTCCTCCGGAATAAGCTCCACAGTCTGTGCAGACTCGCGCTGCTCACTTTCCTCCTTAGGGGCGGCCAATTCTTCTCCATCCAGTTGCTTTGGCGGGGCCAAATCTTCCATTACTTCCCGCTCCCTTCCAGCTGCAGGGTTCTCAGGCTGTGTCGTGAGTTCTTCCGTGGCAAACTGCTCGGCAGCAACCTGAGATACTTCTTCCACGATCTTCTTTTTTGGCATGATGATTACCTCCTATTGTCCTTGTCCGTCTACGGCAAAGAAACGATGCAAGCCATCCCTTTGCCGGACGGCAATGAATTGTCTGTTGGATACCGGAAGAGGGTGCGTCTGTTCCTTTCCGTTCGATAACAGAATGATCCGCTCCGCACGGTTGAAATCAGCCCCAGTTAAGTCCGCACCGGAAATGGTCACGGCAAAAAGCCGCGCCTTTTGCTCCTGTATTGAAAACCGGAGAAAGATTGGCGGTGTCCCGCACCAGTATTCCTGGGGATTCCCTCCTGAAAGCTCCAGCATCACATCGATGGCTTCCAGCAAATGCGGCGCAGGTTTTCTGCCCGGGAGAAAAACGAGGTCATCTTCCCAATCAATCGTAATATTTCCGCAACGCATTTGCCGAATGGCGGACTCAGTAAGACGCAACGCTATTTCCGGCTTATTCAGGCAAAAAACGGGTCTAAGCAGCGCCGCCAACTGATCCAGCCTGGCGCCTCCAAGGATCTCGAGAGCTTCCATCAGCATCTTTTGTTGATTGGTCAGAAGCACCCTCATCGCCCCCTTGGTTCCACTGTTCGTAAGCCGTTAAGATAGGGATCTACGAGCAAATCGCTCTCGCTCTCCGAGATACAGTTGAAGACTGTCGCCATTGTGTAGGCAGTCGAGTTTTTAACGCTGTTCGCCAGGTTGGCAGCCAGTTTCACTTCCGCATCCCGAAGGATCATTCCATCCAACAGCCTCAGCTTTGCCCGGACACGGCTTTGCGGCAGGGTGGCATTTCCAATCCGGAAACTGTCCGAATAGTAAAGCCGCTCTATGGCGTTTTCAAACACTCTGGCTATTTCTGGCGTGAAACAGTAAAGCTCACAGGCATCCAGGATACCCATGAGCTCTTCTTCATCATCCGTCAGTCCGTCTGTCGTTGGCGGGCTTCTGACTGCTCGACTGACTTCTTTCTGTCTCTCTTTTTCTTCTCTTTTTTCTTTTTTACTTAACTGCATATCCTGCAACTGTGCAGTTGTACCTTCTGCAGTCCTTGAATCGCGATATTCGCAGTTCTTGAACTGCCGAAAGCGCTCTTCTTGAATTCCCATTAGTTCAGTTTTATTGTCAAGAACTTCCGATTCTGCTATTCTTGAATTGTCGCTCTCGTATTCTTCTGAACTGAAGGGCGTGCACTCATAGGATGGATCGTTTTGCGGTTCAACGCAAGCCAGATAGATTTGATTGGCATCCCCACGACCGCAGCGTTTTTCCCATATCAACTGCAGCTCCGCCAGCTTATGAAACGCAGCGATCACTCGCTTTTCGCAGATACGCAGTTCCTTGGCCAGCGCCTTTCGGGGGAAAATTACAAACACCTCGCCCTGGTCATTAACCCAGCCTTTCCTACGTGAAAGCTGAAAGCGATTCAAGAGAAAGGTGTACGTCACTTTGGCATCCAGACTCATTTCCGAATAACGAGGATCTGAAAAAAGCCAGCGCGGCATCTGCATGTAGTAGAGGTTCTGAATATCCGTCTGCTTCATCAGGGAAAAACCTGGATGCTCTTTCAATGGTGCTGCCCTCATAACTAGCGCCTCCTTGGTGAATAAGCTGGAATATACTGTTTTTGTTTGCGTTTCTTTGCAGTATCACTTCTATAGAAGCCTTACCTATCAAAAGGCTTTTAAGTACTCTGTTTCTACAATCGTTTTCTATGTCGACTTTTTGGATCTGTTCTTTCTATATCATTCTTTCCATCTTTCTATATCTTTTTTAATATCTATTGAAACCAAGCGATTGCTATGCTATAAACTACTCATTTGCTTATACTTATACATTAATTAGCAAGCGTAATCACGCCTAAATTAGATTGAACCAATGATAATGTTGATGTATAATGTAGTTAGTTATTATTTTGCTTGGAGACTATGCTATGAATACCTATCTTAAAGAGCTTTCGCTCGCGGGTTTTCGCTCGTATAATAATGATTTGCAGCAGAATCGTGTCCTGCTCAAAGAGATGAATATTGTCATCGGTGCCAATGGTGCCGGGAAGAGCAATTTGATCTCTTTTCTTGAGATGGTATCCTTTATGATGACGAGCGGATTGCGCACCTATGTCGCGAAACAGGGCGGTGCGCAAAGCCTTATGTATTTCGGATCTTTAACCGAGCGGATCGAAGGAAAGCTGACGATTACCAATGACAAAGAAGAAAAAACCGACATATACTCTTTCGCTCTGGAACCTTCAGCGACAAACCAACTGTTTTTCTCAAAAGAAGAGATGGAATATCAGGACCAACGGCACATTTCTCCGTTTCGAAAGGATTTCGGTATAGGACGGCAGGAGTCCGGCATTCCGGAGGAAACGGAGCCTACGATCCGAACACTAAGACGTTATCTGGAGCAACTGAAGGTTTTTCACTTTAATGATACTACCATCAGTTCTCGCATCCGAAACGGAGGAAGCATATCCGACGACGGTTATCTTCGTTCAGACGGCGGAAACCTGGCAGCTTTTTTGTTCCGCATGAAAGAGAACGAATCATCATTTCCATACTATCAGCGCATCCTTCATCATGTTCGTATGGTAATGCCGCAGTTTTCCGAATTCTTCTTGGAACCGGATATTGGCAATGCGATTTCACTGCGATGGAAAGCGATCGGAAGTGATGAGGTATTCGGAGCTCATCAGCTTTCTGACGGGACGCTTCGCTTTATTGCATTGACAACGCTTCTACTGCAGCCTTCAGACAATGCTCCGATGACCATCATTCTGGACGAACCCGAGATCGGATTGCACCCCTATGCGATCTCTGTTCTTTCAAACGAAATGCGGATTGCGTCCAAAACCTCACAACTGATCGTTTCAACGCAATCTCCAATGCTGCTCAATCAGTTTGGCTGTGACGACGTCATCACCGCCGATTATGATGCCGCTTCCCAAAGGAGCATCCTACGAAGACACTCAAAGGTAGAATTGGCTTCATGGATCAAGGACTATTCTCTGGGCGAATTGTGGGAGAAGAACGTGCTTGGAGGGTTGCCGTTATGATCCGAATCAACGTCGTTGCGGAAGGGCAAAGCGAAATGTTCTTTGCCAAAAGAGTGCTAAATTCATATTTTAACGGTTCCAGGATCGTTAATTCCAGATGTGTTTTAACGAGTACTGACAATTGGATCAACTACGAGTACCGCGGGGGAATGAAAACGTATGAACATGCCAGAAACGATATTATTCGTTGGTTAAAAGAAGACAAAGACGCATTTGTAACCACGATGTTCGACTTCTATCGCCTGCCAAACGATTTTCCGGGATTTGAGGAAGCGCGCCGGCAGAAGCTTGCTTTGGACAGTGTTAAACTATTAGAGCAAAGCCTCTTGCAGGACATAAGGGATAAAGCTCCCGTCATATCTCGTGGTCGCTTTTTCCCTTACATTCAGCTTCATGAGTTTGAATCCTTATTGTATACCGATCTCAGCGTTCTTGAATGTGACTATCTCGATGTCGATGACAGAAAAGCTATCAAGAAGCTTCTTCTGGAGACACAGAACATCCCACCAGAGGAAATCAACAACGGCGATAATACCGCCCCCTCCAAGAGGCTGATGAACGCTATCGGCTACAAAAAAGGTTCCGCCCCAGCACTTTGGCTGGAATTGATTACGGTTGACCGAATTCTTGAAAAATGTCAGCATTTTGCCGACTGGATAAATACGCTTTCCAGTCTGTCATGAACAATTGAATATGCTCAGGCCACACACCAGCCCAGCCCTTTTTGAGCTCGGCTGGTGTTTTTGTTTCCGCTGCCATATAGGCTTCGGCGTTGATATTCCGTTTTCCGATTTCTCATCAAAAGCCGTCGGTTATTGTCCCCTTTTGGCTTTTTTAAACAATAGTAATATAAAGGACATAAGAAACAACCGCTTACGACTGCCTTGCTTCAGGAAAATGCCTATTCGGTATTATTTGGCAGTTTGTTCGACAGGCTTGGCAAAGTGATCGAAAGGGGAGGATTTAGTGGCTTACGAAATTGATTTCATCGGGGTTGGAGATCGTGCCGCCGATGATGCTGACGCAATATGCTTCCGCTGGACAGTTGGACAGGACTCATTCGGGGAACCGATATATAAGGTAGGAGTATTCGACGGAGGGTTTGAAGCACATGGCAAGGAAATGGTGCAGACTCTGAACAAGTATTATTTCGATGATTCAAATGGGACAAAAGAGTCTTCTCAGAAGGTTATTGATTTCGTATGTGTTTCTCATCCGGATCAAGATCACACCGCAGGAATAACGCAGATTCTTGAGAATTTCACGGTAAAGAGGATTTTTATGAACAGGCCCTGGTTGTATACCGACGATCTTGATGAGTACCTTACGGACCACAGGCTCAATCTGGCAAAGCAATTACGGGAGGCCTTTCCATACATTGCCGAAATCGAAGACGTTGCAAATGAAAAAGGTATTCCCATTTATGAAGCATTTACAGGTACGCTGATAGAGGACTGTTTTCGCGTTCTGTCGCCGACAAAGGAATTCTATCTGACGCTTCTGGTAGAATCGTATAAGACTCCTTTGGAAGGCCCAATAAGCATTTTGGAAAAGGGTAAACACCTGATTGAAGCATTCTTTTCTAAAGCGAAAGATGCTGTGTTGTCATTAGCTGAAACCTGGACGCGGGAAGAACTACATGAGGATGTAAGAACTACCGCCGAGAATGAAAGCAGCATCGTTTTGCTTGCAACCATTGACAAATCAAGGTTTCTGCTCACCGGCGATGCGGGTATCCGAGCACTGGAAATGGCAATAGACTATGCTGACAGCATCGGTGTGAGTACGAAAACTGATATCAGCTTTTTCCAGATTCCGCATCATGGAGGACGCCACAATGTTAGCCCAAGCATTCTGAACCGGCTGCTGGGAAATGTCTTGCCTGAAAACACTTCCACCGACCGTACAGCGTTAGCTTCGGTGGCAAAGAACTCCCGCCATCCCTGTAGAATGGTGACAAATGCGTTTATCCGGCGCGGCGTTCAACCTTTTTCAAGCGATGATGGAGCGACTATCAACTATCAACATGGGGATATGCCAACCCGAAACTGGACAAGCATGGCGAGTGTTCCGTTTACCGATTATGTTGAAGAGTGGGAGGATTGATATGGACAGTGTTTTCGAGAAGCTGGCAGAACAAGTCTCTGCATATGAGATTCTGAACCACATCGTACCCGGTGCCGTTTACTTGATCCTCACTGACCGCTATACGGCGTTTTCCTTTTTGACAGGGCACATCCTTGCAGACATCATCTTGTTTTACTTCGCTGGCGTAGTTATCGGGCGCCTAGGTTCCCTGCTCATTGAGGATGGATTGCGAAAAATCAAGAACGAAAAGTGCTGGTTCTTTCTAAAAAGAGCCCCATATAAAGAATTCATTCAGGCTGAAGAAAAGGATAAACTCCATAAGCTCCAACAACTTGTTACGGCAAATAATATGTACCGCTCACTAGCTTCCGGTGCCGTACTCTTGTTTTTCACGATTCTCTTCGATTGGGTACTGTCTTTTATTCCAGCTTGCAGTGTACTCAGAAAGGCGGCCATTCTCGATGGTTGCCTTATTCTTGCAGTTCTATTTCTCTGTTCTATGAGCAAGCAATCAGGGCGTATCAAGAGTCGAATTGATCATCTGAATGAAAAAGGGCAGAGCGCTGAGTAAGCGCAAGCACTTCATTGAGATTCCTTCGCAGATATTTATAATTGCGATTATACTATTATCAAAACAGGACGAGACGCATTGAGGTGTTCAACTCAGGATTACAGAATTCACTTGCATTACAAAACTGAAAATGAACAAGGTGATAAGTAATGAAATACACCCGAATAGTTGATATTGCCGGTGCCTTGGCCGCATCATTCCTGGTTGTTATTTTCAAGGGTTGGTTTGATAAATCTAGTCTCAACCCCTTTTTTTCGATAGTTTTTGCACTCCTGTTGGCTGTTGCTTCCAACATCTTCATTGAAGCATTTTTGCTCTTTTTGCCAAAGAAGATTTATCTCCTGCGGAAGTGCATTTATCCTATGGCCAAATATGAAGGCACCTGGCTTCAGGTACACTATAGGAAAAAAGAAGGATCGGAGGAAGTCAAACAGTGCGACCCTAACGAATACGCTCTGTGCTATATTCAGTATTCACCAGATACTGACGAGTACAGTTTTAGAGGGGACCATTACAAGCACAACATCACAGATTCTGTTCGGTTTTCGTCGATAAATATGTTTTTCGATAGTACAAGGAACGGTTTCCGCTATTCAGTACAAGGCAGACACTCAGGAGAACTGTACGATTGTTGGGGGTACATTGACTTCATCAACGAGGATGATGGTAAAGGATCTTTTTTTGATTTGGGAACCAAACTCTCCGAAACCGAATTCAGGATGATTCGGATTGAAAAAGAGCTTGCACAAAAAATAAAGGAATATAAAGATGGCACAGATGTCAAAACCCTGTTGCAAGGTTTAACAGCGCTCTGAATTCCAATTCTTAAAAGAGGGCCCTACAATTCATTGTCTTCATCCATTCCAAGCACTTCTTGTAAGTTAACTTCATCGGTAGTATCCCCCTCTCCGCAATCCAGTTCGAGGTTGGAATAGTCGTAATCTAAACTGTCCGTATATATTGGCCTATCAGGCAAGCCATTTGATGCTTGCACATCATCTGTTAATCTTTGATATCTATCTTCTAAAGTCGGTGCGATAGGGTCGGGCATTTTAGTAATGGTTGATTCTATTCCTTTCCATTCAGGTATATAGTCAATGATGCGTGTGGACTTAAGCTTTGCATAAGCCGGGATGTTCTCCGGAGCGAGTTTATACAGCATTGCCGGCTTGTGGCCTTGGAAGAGCACTATACATTTTTCCCGATCCAATCGCAGGATCTCATCCGGAAGCATCAGATCACGCTGGGTATTGCTCTTCGTCTGGGAGTAGGGCCGCGTCGTGCTGTAGACAGGTGAGAACAGCGGCGCCAGGGGCATCTGGTTGTTGGTCACTGCAATGGTGATCTTGCCACACTTCTCCGAAATGTACTTTGCAGACGTCAGATCATTGCAGCCCATATACAGCGTCTGATCAAAGGTGGCCAGCTGGTTTTCCCATTCCTTGCCCGGATACTTTTCCTGCCACTGAGAAAGGCTCTGTACCACCACCTGACAACTCATGTTGAAGCCACGGATGGAATTAAGCGAGTCTGCCATGCCCTCCATATAGCCGATGTTGCAGTATTCGTCCAGGCAGAAATTTACCATGACGGGAAGCCTGCCGCCCTCGCCGTGAAGACGGGCATAATCGGAGAGCTGCGGGATCGCCAGGGAGAAGAACAGCGAACTCAGGAACCGATAGGCGCTGTCCTGGGCGGAGATGATCACGAAGTAAGCGCAGCGCTGCTTTCCGGGCAGGACCAGATCCACGTCATTGCTGCTGGTGATCTTGTCCACGAGGGCGTTCTGGTAAATAGACAGTCTGTTTCCCAGGCCGGTTATAATGTTGCTCCAAAGCGTATCCTTTGCTTTCAGGAATAAACCGTGATGTCCCTTCGCGGGGTGATCCGGGGGAAGTGCTGCCAGCTTCCGGTTCAGTTCATTGATGCTGTCGTTGGCGATCAATCGATAGACCGCCCCTATGCTGCGCTGCTCAATGGGCAGCAAGTTCCCTTTCCCATCCTTCAGATTGCAGACATAGTGCAGCAGGGCCATGAGAAGGTTCAGCTCCGCACGCGCCCAGAAGTCGTCTGCCTCCTTGGGAGAAGACGTGTTCTGAATGATGGTGTTCGCTACGGTCTGTACCAGCTGCCGTTCCGTGTCCAACCCGTAAAGACAGTTCCAACCGTCAGAGTGCTCCATATCCAGAAAGTTGACCGCTTTGACGTAATAACCTTTTTCTTCGAAGTGCCGGGACATTTTCTCGAAGAGTTCGCCCTTGGGATCGGTCACGAACACGGACTCTCCACGCTCCGCACAGCCAAGGAGAAATGGGATGATGAACCCGCGGGTCTTTCCGCTGCCCGGAGCGCCGATGCAAAGCAGGCTGTTGTTGTCCCCGGCCTTCATGCGATGGGCCACATACAATGTATATTTGTCCGGGTCGTCACGATGGCGCTTGTACTTTCCTACCAGCATATCCTTCACCTCGTCCACGGGACCGACCGCAAGGAATTCCCGCATCTCTTTTTCTGTGAGGAATCCGGACGTACCGTGCGTGCCGTCCGGCAGAATGTTGAAGCCCCGCTCATCCTTGACGAACTTATACCCGGAAAACCAGATATAACCCTTCTTCGTAATCAGGCAGATGAGCAGCAGCATGATCGCCGTGGCACTCAGGCCAAAGGGAGTGAATACCGAAAGCCAATTCCTGATGGGACTGAATTCCCAAATGCTCTGGATCACTTCAGCGTCGGCATGAAAGGTCGCGTTGATCCCGCGCTGAAGGGAGTTCAGGAACATCCCGTAGAGATACCAGCCGACGATCCCTGCGGGGATATAGACCGGCAGCTTCTTCTTGTGCCGGGCAAGCCAGCTTCCGGCCCTATTGGCGAGCAGCCTTTTTATCCTTCCATGGCTTCGATAATGGCGGGACACGGATCACTTCTCCTTTCGCTGATTCGAACTGCTGTTCAGCAGGGCTATAAAGGGCAAACGCATTGCGCACTTCCGGTTTTTCCCTGCTGAAGGTAAATATCTTTTGCGCCAGCCCTGTCGCTTTGTATCTCGTTCTCAGGATCTCTTCCTGTCCCTTGAGCCCCACGAGATATATCGGGCCCTTGCCGCTCGACATTGCTTCTTTTGCGGCGGCGTCTATACGACGGAGGTCCATGTCCGCAGCCATGACAAAGGGTATGCCCTGGTACACAGCATCCCATTCGGGATGATCTGCCGGGGCCGGAAGTCCGGTGGGGCCAAGCGCCAGCCGGGTCATCCGCGCGCGGTAACTGGGCTGTGCCATGATGCGAAGCTGTTGTGCGCCGACCTCATCGGAAGGGATGAGGAACACCGGCATTTGGAGTCTTTGGAAAGCAGCTCCGTAGGATACCAGTCTGGATTGCGACTGCTCCTCCGTTTCGTCGAGTGCCGACAGGATCGCGTCGTAGCTCTCCCCGGTATAGATCAGTCCGCGCGTAATGTCCTTAAATCGGGCGGTACTGTTGTTCAGTGCGTTCATCTCATCGGTCAGTGAAATCTTGCCGATACCGCTCTCAACATAATGAGCGCCGCAGATCATATCGCCCAGCCGGACTAATGCGGCTATGCGGGTGCTGCCCCATGGATTCATCCCTTTGGCACGGGATATGAAGGTGAGATAAAAAGACCCGCATTGTTCCAGGGCGTCCGTATCCGTCGTAAACACGGACATTCCTCCGCGATAGGCGGCAAGGAGCAGACGGGCAACATGGAGCCGCCGGAGAATATAGGATTCCCTATAGGTCGGCTTGACGTAAGAAGGAAGCCTCTCGAAGTGTTCGTCAAGGAAGCGTGATCCCTCTCGCGTGAGTATGAAGGCGTCATGCTTTTTGTATACCGCAATGAATCTGAACCAGCGGAGTGCCCGGAGCGATTCATCCGCAAAAGCGGCCTGCATATCCCGAACAGAAATAAGACTGCACCACCGAAGAAGCAGCAACGCTTCGATCTCCGCTTTACTGAACAGCAAGAAACTGCACGCTCCTTTCCTGTAAGGTGCTGAAACCGCCCTTGCGCCGATCCCGGCGCAAAGACGATTTCAGCGCTTCAGTTTTTCTTGTCCGCAAAAAGCGGATGATGGCTCACATAGATGTCAGCCGCGATGCCCGTTTGAGCATTGAAAAATGAGCTCCGGCATCAAGTGATGGCTATCTTTTGACCCATCAGCCGGATCTTGGATCTCCGGCTTGGAAAACCCATCCGCCTGAATGCTCCGGGTGATGGGTCATAGTCCGGCATAAATATCTTTTATATATGCGCAGCCGCGCAGGGAGAGAAACTCGCCCGCCTCATCTGCGCTTACGACGGTTATATGCGTTCTGTTTTCTTCGCTCCGGGAGGACAGCAGCGCAACACCAAGGGAATATTGATCGTCGTCGGGAAAGACACGTCCTTTGAGCGCATTGCTCACCGCTTTCCAGCCTTTGTTGTCCTGATCGTAGATGTGACGGCCTTCCAAATTGCTTCTTTCATCAATGAACAGTACCGCTCCGTCTCGAAAACGCGGGATAGTTCCTCCCAATGCCTCGTAGTCGTCTAGCAGACGCCGGATCGTATCGCTGAGCCAGCCAGGTGCTTGAAAGCGGCAGTGAGGAAGCAGCGTTTTGAGTGCGATGTGCAGCCAGGAGTATTCCAGTATGCTGACATAGCCCGTCACCTCCCGCGCGGGGATGATAGGATGCTTCCCATATTCGCCGACACCGGGAGCGTTTCGCTCGGCAAGAAGGCGGAGTTCCATTGTCGCCTGCTCGAACGATTCCAGTGTCTCCTCCAGAGTGCGCTGGAGTTTCTGCGGATTCATTGTCCCGCTTCCATTCGCACAAACACTTGCCTGAGAAAGAGACTTCTCGACCAATCCCTGGATTCGCGCCATATCTTCTATGAAACCGCTCATGTTGCACCTCCATTCCGGTTCATCCGGAGGTCTGTGGAAGATGTCGTGATGGCGTCATACTCCCGATGGGTCGCGTGGAACGCGATGGGCACATGATTGTATCCGATGCAGAGCAGTCCTTCTCCCCTCCGGAAGCGTGTTATCTGCCGAACCTCATCTTCCGAAAGATTGAGTACGCCCTGGATGAGCCTTGCCTCCTGTTCTTCCATTTGCATCACCAGTTTGATTCGGGAAGAATCCAGAATGCTTTTGCCGTACTTGCCGCCATCCAGGGAGAACATGTCCTGCATCCCCTGCGTGGACGTGATAGCGATGCCGCCAAGCCCGCGGATGGTCTTGACCATCTCCTGTACGAAACCCGCAGCCAGAGGGTTTGAATTCGCGCCGACGAGGCTCCAAAGCTCATCCGCGATCAGGGCGGAAAGCTCCCGTTCCGAGCTTACGATCAGGTCATTGGCCACATCCGTTGCCCAGAAGATACCGGGCAGTTGGAGGTCGTCCGGCATCCCGGAGGTGTCCAGCACGATGAACTTGTTGTTGAGGTCGATGTCATTTCTCTGCCCCATCGCCTTTGCGGAACCGGTCACGTAGCGGGCCAGCACCACGCTCAGGTGCTTTGTTTCCGGATCGCCGGCCAGAACATCATACCAATCGGGAATGATCGGCATTTCCTTGAAGCTGCCGTCCTCATGGACGAGAGAAGCGTTGTCAAAGGTGATTCCATATCGCCGATAACACTCCACCAGTGAGGAATCCAGATAGTTTTTGTCTTCATCGGAAAGGTCTCGTTTTTGCAGTGAATACCAGATGATCAAATGGGATATCTTTTCCGCCAGCACGGAATCGTCCCTGGCAGTCAGGTTTTTCAGTCCGGCATAGGAATCCAGGGATTTGCGCCGGATGGCCATGATGTTCGGACAGTCCTTGGAGGATGGTGAAAGGCGCAGATACAGGCCGCCCATCAACTCGCAAAGCGGCCGAAACTCATGTCCCTTCTTCGGAGCGATGTAGATCACGCGCTTGCCTTGCTGCCGAAGCCGCCCGCCCAGGCAGCAAAGAGTGAAGGTCTTCCCCGCGCCGGAGGAACCGCCCATCCAGATGCTGCCGTTGGTATACTTATAATCGTTGTAGGGGTCAAGAAAGGCCGGAGAGCGGTTATACATATTGAGACCGAGGAATATCCCGTTGCGGTCAGAAAGCTCATAGGATGCAAAGGGAAAGGCCGCAGCAACGCCGCTGGTAAGAGCGTTCCTTCGGCTTTTGCGCTCAATATCTTCGTCCAGAGTAAGCAGTGGCAGCGCGGAAAGGAACGCCTGCTCCTGCTTATAGTCGCAGCGCCGGGCGATCATGTCCACGGAAACACAGAGCTTTTCCACGGCCGTTACGCGCTGTTCCAGCGTCTCCGGATCATTGGCAGTCACTTCGACCAGCGTGTGCATATAGTAGAAGTCCTCGCCCTGACGGTTCATGGCCTCTTTTAGATAAAGCCCGGAAGCAATTGCGCTGTCCAGTTCCTCATAGTCCTGCCGGGTATCTCCCACGTCCCGCATCCGTGATCGGTTCATCATGGTCGCCTTTGAAATCTTGGAGAGGATCTTTTCTCTGGATTGCCGCTCAAAACTGAAGCTGATGCTGACGCCTTCCCCGGCTTCCACCAAGGGGGCCAGCCAACAAGAGCCGACAGTAGTAGCGTAGCCATATCCGGTCACATAAAGATAGGCATGAAAAACGCCGTCAACTACGATGTAGTCACGGCTTTTCGTGTTTATGGTCGTTGGAGAAAGGATGTCCAGGATCGTAGTCGAACCGGCCTCCAGCTCGCGCAGGTCGGGCTTTTCCTCTCCGAAAATCAGGCGTTTGAGGGTAGGCTGCCGATTCACGCCTTCACCGTCTACAGCATCCCGTTGTTTTGGCCGCCTGCTGTTCGTGGCTGTTTTACTTTCTGGACGCCGTTTTCCGGCTGGGCGCTTTGGGGATGTACGCTTTTTACCTATAGGCATTCCGTTCACTTCCTTTCCGTGATTAAGGATCAATCGCGCAAAACGCAGGGAGTAATAAAGAAACACCACTGGCTGGATTACGGTGGTGTTTCTGCGTCGAGCGATGATTTCACTGAGTTGGTATCGTCTGAGCAGTTCTGTTAATAGCTCAGTCTGTACCCATACATCATGGAAGAAGCGCTGGCTATTGCTGCCAACGCTTCCTCTGCGCTTAGTCCCCCTATTCCAATGATCCGGTTCTCCCGGATTCCAAAAGGCCCTTGGCCTTCATCTTTGCCGTTAAGTCCCGCAGGCTTTTGTTGAATTGCTCTTGTGAGATAGCTCCCCGTTCAAGGAACAATTCCAGCGTCCTTTTCTGCTGTAAGAAAAGCTGCTGGTTCTTCGCGTCATAAGAAAGCTTGTCCCAATCAATGCCTGCCAAAGCCTGTTCACCACCACATATGACTTTAGCTTTGATTATAGTCTCAAAACCAGACCGCTTCAAGAACTATTGACTTAAACGTAGGAATTCTCTCTTTTCCTGGGAAGAAATACGTTTCATCCTAAATGGCTCTCTGTTTGCGCTGTCAGAAAGAAACCTTTATTTCTTTCTGACGCTGCCAGGATTACATAGCGGCAAAACAAGAAACCGGATTCTTTTTGTTTATCCGGATTTCAGATCCTGGATGTCTATCTTATTCATAGAACCACCCTGCATTGTTTTATTTTTTCTTCGGCCACATGTCACATTTTAACTCTTTCAGGGCACATAAATAGATAGAAGGATGAAATTTAACAGAGGGAGAGAATACAAATGGAACGGGATCAAGGCAATTTCTTTAGCCTATCTCTGGATGAACAGGAGGAATTGGTATTGGGTTTAGAACAATACCATAAATACTCCGAGGGTAATACCAAAGCAATAACAAAAGAAGGACTGAGCAATCTTGAAACCGCAATCGTTCAGGCTATCTTCAAGTATCTAACGGCAGACCCGGATACTCACAAGGTCCCGTTTAAAGCTGAGAGTTTTTTAAACGCCTTCGCAGTGCTTCGGGAAAGAGCGCCATTCGCAGTAAGCAAGCCGAAAACATTAGAAGAAATACAAGCCGACCTTGAAGCGATGCTTACATGGACAAAGGTCTCTTATGACCCCGAACAGATAAGACACGCTCTGCTCAAATATGAATTGAAGACTCACTCATGCGAGGAAAAGGAAAATTGAATGTGCTGTTATACATCCCGCTATTTCTCACATAGACAAGGTTTTACGACTCGCGCCGACGCTCTGGTATTTGTGCCCGTGCTTCCATCCGGCAGGTTTATTCTTCATAGATACCGTGGATTGCCGTCGTCATATCAAAGACGCCTTCCGGGAGCGGAACGCGGCGGCTGGTCCTTTTGTTGATGATCTCATAGAGCAAGGTCAGGGCAAAATCATCCGTAAACCTCGGTTCCAGCACCTCCAGCTCACAGATATCCAGATAACGTCTCGCCGTATCCGCCTCTTCGTTCAGCCGTTCGATCAGATGGTGGACAGTGTTGCGCTTTGCGTGCATTCTGGCCTCATATTGAAAAACGAGGAAAAATCGATGCCGGAGTGCTTCGCTGGCGATCCCGTGACCGATCTCCCTGATGTTATCTTCGATCATCTCCCGGCAGTAATCATTTTCTTCATTCTTGGCGTACTCCTCCATCTGGCGGATATAGTCGGTCATATCGGCAGGCAGAGTCCTCGCCTCAAATTGCATGCTGTCCGGTGCGATCTTCAGATAAGCCGCGAATGACGTGATGATATTCTTACGGTCTGCCGGGGATTTCAGGTAGATGTTTACCGGAAGCACTTCCAGGATTTTGACGAAACGGTTGTCTTTGGTAATGACCACGCCGCTGATGATGTTCTTGATCGGCAGCCATGCCTGGATGCTGTCCCGGTAAATTCCGTCAACGCCGCCCGCCTCGGCAACACTTCCGAAAATCAAAGATTTGAGGTTCAATTCTTGTCCACCTCCCCTCGGTAAAAAATGTATCTTCTTTGCTTGCGCCAGATCCACCAGCTCTTGAGCCAGCGGCTCAGGCTGTCCCCACCGATGCCGATCAGGCCGAAGCCGCCAATCGGAACGGCAAGTGAGATCGTCACAATGAGCTTCGTCGTCAGACTGAAGGGCAGCAATGCCAGACTGAAATACGCGATCGGTACGGTGAGTACCACCGCTTCTATGAGATTACGGGTTTCAAACATGCCCAGCACCCTGCCGGCATCAGTGAAGTTCGGCGGGATCACATAGCTCTCATAGCTCATAGGTTGTTTCCTCCACGTAATCCATCAGCGTTTCTCTGTGCTTTTCCAAGTCGGAACGGAATGCGTCGATCCAGACTTGACGGTCTTTGAGTACAGTTTCCATGCCGCGGCGCATCTTGTCCGCAGTCGCCGGAAGGATGGCGGCTTCCTCATTTTCAAGCTCATATATTCTCTGCTTGGATACTCCGCAGGCTGTACCCAGTTCTTCGCGGGAGATGCCGTACTTCATTCTGAACAGTTTGATTTTTGCTACCAGCATTTTGCAATCACTCCTCTCCGACGTTCCCATACGATATATACGGGAGCATATACCACTCCTCCCAGCCACGGTCGGCGACTACCGTTTTGACAACGCCGTATTTCGTACCCATGGCTTCGATGGCATAACCGTTGCCTATGTAAACACCGGCGTGACCGTCCTTCCACAGACACAAACCGGGAACATCCGGCATGGTCAGGATCGGACCATGTTCCGCTCCGCTGCGGACGGCTTCACTGTGCATCTGATTCGCGCCATAATCAGGCATTCCATGTGTCCCGTATTGGATGGTAAGGCTATCCGCATCCAGCCAACCGTAACCTTTGATGAGCCCGATGCAATCCGCGGTGCGTCTGTTCAGCCAATGCTCCCGGATAAAATCCTCGTAGTTGCCAACGCCCTTGGGATACTGTTCCAGCTTGTATTCAAAAAGGGATGGCGTAAGGACCGTCCCAAAGGTCCCCCAAACGTAACCCCAGTTATTCTCCCATGCCTGGATCGCGTAGGCGGCGAGGTCATGGGCGTTTTTCGTTTCTGGACTGACAAAACCGGAAATGTCGATACCGTCGTCATAACCGTTACCTCGCTCATATTCTCCGAGGTAAGAGGTATCCCCGGTATAGCTGAGTTCTTCGACTTCATGCTGTTCAGCGTATTCCTCCAGGGCATTGCTTTCAGCCATGGTTTCATACAGTGTACGGGCCCATAGCTTTGCGTTTTCGTCGAAGCCGAGCTGGGTCATCCATTCTTCAGGATCGATTTTCGAGATACGGATATAAAGCCGTCCCCCCTGCAGGTGTTCCCGATAGGTGATCCGGGCCGCGGATCTCTCGCGGATCTCACCTGCGTTCATTGTCAACAGATCCTGATTACCGGCCACCGAATTGATGGCGATGAACCAAAGAAGATCATCGTCTGAAAAGTCACTGTCCAGGATGATCTCTTCCACATCCTGGCCCGCTTCCGTATATTCGCTGACGATCCCGGTCACGATGGCGTCGATCTCTGTGTTTTCAAACTGTTCCAGATTGACATACTCCAAGCCGATGGTTTGCGCTTGCCTGGACATCCGGGCCACATCCGGCGATTTGGATGAGCTGAAGCCAAAGAAGATATTTGGAAGCGCGGAAATCACCACCATTGGGATCACGATCTGAACGATCAGGATACACACGGCGATTTTGATCAGCTCCGGCGCGTATTCCTTGGCAGCGGCGATGGCAGCTCCTTTCAAGCCGCCTGACGCCGCAGCTTTAAGAATATTGGCAAGGGCTTTTCCGGCCCTTGCCACATCCGCCGCCATCTGTCCGGCGCTCCGCCCTTTATCGTTTTCCATTTTTCTTCCCTCCGGTTTTCCGGGCTCCTTCACGCTTTTTTCCTGTGCTTCTGCTAGAGAATTGTTGTCCCGAAACAGTAGCGACGGACATTGCTTTTTTCCCGCCGGACTTGTCCGCCGCATAGGGAACGGAACTCGCGCGTGTTGCTTGACCGGCTGCCGATTGTGCTGCCAACGGCGACCGATTGCCCGCTGCCGATTGCCCGGCTGTTGACGGCGGCCGATTGGCTGCCGCCGACGGATTGGGCTTTGCCGGCTGTACGGCCGGTTCTGACCGGGGCGCGATTCCTGCCATGCCGGGGTGCACAGAGGTAGCTTTCGTTCTCTCGCCGGATCGTGCTTCCATGGAAGAGGCTCTGCGTTCCTGCCGTGCCGTTCGGAGCGGCTGCAAGCCTGCTTTTTCGGGCGAATCGCTGACGGACGGTACTTTTGGCTTGCCGTTTTCAACCTGGCTGCTTCTGGTCTCTCCTGCAGTCTGCCTTTCGGCAGGATTCTTTCCTGCCATGCCGTAGTCAGGCATAGGCGTTTGCTGAACCAAAGGCGCCGCTGAAGGCGCACCTTCCGCTTTTTCGCTGCTCCCGTCAAAGCGGCGGGCAGGCTGTTCCGAGGCCGGGCGGAGAGTAGAGCGCGTGGCGCTGACCGTCGGGCGTTCCTTCTCCGAACTCCCCGGAATCATCGCCGGCGCCGCATTTGTCGGGCTTTCGGTTTTGGCTGCCGGGTTGTTCACAGAGATATGATTCTGCTCTTTTGCGATCATTGTGCTGTTTACCGGCCCCTGATGAGTGACCTGTGTGCCCGCTCGGTTCTCCATGCGAAGAGTTCCGGCGGATGGTCCTGCGCCGGTGGAGCGGGGCGCCTCCGTGTTTCGTTCCGAATGGGCGGGGTCAACCTTGCCGGAAATACCTTGTACAGCAACAGCATGACTGCCCGCTGACAAGGGAGCGGCCTTTCCTGCCGTGCCGCCGGCAACCGAAGTCATACCGCGCGTCGATCTTTCAGCGGCACGATCCGGCTTCGCGATTCCTGCCTTGCCGGTTTCGCTTGAGGACACTCCTCTGTTTTCCATAGCCCTTCTTTGACCGATCCTGTCGGCTCCCTGCACGCTGTCGGAACCAGGAGGTGATACAGGCTTCCCCGGAGCATTGACCGATCCGTTGCCGCCATAACGGATTTCTGCCGTACCGGAGTGAACGGTCTCTTCTTTTCGGCTCGCTGCTACTGTCTGTACGGTCTCCCCTCGCTCTTTTCCTGCTACACCGGGATCAGCCTCGGCAGCCATTTTCGCGGCTGCACCGGATATACCGGGCCCTCCCCTTATGGTTCCTGCGTTGCTGGGAGGAAGGGTCTGCATCATTCTAGGCGGCGTGTCCTTTGTGATCGTTATTCCCGCATTCTTCCCCGTCATATCGACGCCTGCGTTCATGCCCGGCTCAGACCCTGTGAACGTCTTTCGCGTGGTCTCAGTTGCCGAAGCGCCCGGATACGCGGTTTCAGCATTTCTTCCTGCCATGCCGGGGAGTACCGCAGGCGCAGCTTTTCCCTGCGCAGCGGTCATGCTCCCAATATTCGCTTTGCTTCCTGCCATATCGAATGCAGAGCCAGCGCCTTGTGCCGGAGCGTTTCTCGCTTCATCAATCCTGCGCTTGTCCGCAGCTCCCGGCCGGACTACTGAGGGATTTGCCATAGCGGGCGCTTGGCCTTTGCCTGATGCGCTGCCTCCGCCTGCCAGGACGCCGCCCGGTGTTTTCATATGGGCGGGAGCCCGGCGTGTACCCGCAGGAACGGCGGTCTTGCGTGTTTGCGGCGCGCTTCCTGTGTAAACTCCACTCTGCATCAGCTGGCTGTTGGCCGTGCTGCTCATGTCGCCCGTCTGCTCTGAGAACACATCACGCTGCCCTCCGAATTGCGCTGTGGAATCCTGCTTTGGTGATTCCTGCCGGGTCGAGCTTTGCTGTGCGACGTTTTGGGATGCGGCCTGATGGGAATACGCTCCGCCTTGGCTTGTTCGTGAGTTTCCTGTACCTGACCTGGGGCTTCCGTTTTGTGTCTGCCTGCCGATCACCCCCGAACCGGCTGGAGGATTATTGGGACTACCACCGCCGCTCCCGCCCGATTTGCTGCTTCCTCCGCCCTTTCCCAATGCCCGCGTGGCATTGGAAATGGCGGTCCGGGCAACAATATACGTCAGAGTGCCGGGGAAGGAACGTCCCAGCGGTGCTCCGGTCATGGCTGGATTCAGCCCAATGCGCGTGATGATCCCGTCCGCCTTTTTTGCGCCTTTGACGATAGTGATCACCAGGATCATCCAGGGCAAAACGTCCAGGCCGCTGGGGACAAAGGACAGAACGGACAGCAGCATTTTGACAAATACCACATTCAGTATCATAAGCAGGCACATGGAGCCGTACATTCGGCACCAGCCGCTGAAGATATCCGAGGTGCTCTTGCTTCCGCCGGTGCCGAAGGCAAGCGGAGCGCTGATGGTCAGCATCGCAAGAATAAAGTACCGTTCCGCCATTTCCATAATGAGCTTGAAGGATTGGAACATGACGATGATCCCGCAGATCGTGACCAGCAGCCATGCTCCGGCAAGGCCGGCAAACGAGCTTTCATCAGCAAACGTAATCTGGACCGCCGTTGGCATTTGGAACACTTCGATCACTTTTGATGTCATATTCAGGCAGAGGTCACATATCTGCGGACCCGCCAGAAGAAGGAAGGAAAAGACAAACGTCCGGATAAACAGTAGTTTCGGGTCCTCACCCTCAAAACCCAGGCCGGAAAGCATGCTTCTGGAAGCCTGAAAGATCAGATTGCCCAGCAGGATCGCCCAACCTACAGCCAGCATGGATTGCCGGATAATGGGGATAATGGCGATATGCTGTTCAAGATAAGAGAAATCCATGCTCATGATATCCAGCAGTGAGGATGCGAAGTATTCCCACGCCTCCAGAACCATGCCGTATATCCACTCCACGAATCCCTGGAATATCAGTTCAAGCATTCAGCGCCTCCTCCCTGCCTGTGTCGAATGGGATTTTACGTTTTTCTGATTATGGCGTAAGTGTGGCGAGTCCGTTGAAGAGCGGCGCGATGTAGGCAATAAATGCACCGATCCCGTTGATTATGGCCCATGCGATCCAGATGCGTTTGAGCCAGTCCCAGGACTGGTCCACCTTGTGCTGATTATTTGAGAGCTTTGCGCCTACGACGGCAACGGCGGACATCAGGCCCGCAAGCACCGTGCTGATCCCGGCAATCTTGCCGTAAACGTCAACTATGATTTTTCTGCCCACCGTCCACATGTCGTCTACCGCGAAAGCGGAAACTGTAAACAGGGAAACGACCAGCAGAAGGATGAGACAGAAACGATAAACGCGATAGAGTTTTTTCATTGAAACCTCCGAAAGATTAACTTAGTTGAAACCTGTGGCTAAAATACGATTGTGTGCGATATTAGTCAGGAGGCGAGGTTATGCCCTATATCTCCCTAACGCTTGCGACTTGTCCGGGATCAATAAACAGGCGTATATCGTACCGATTTGGATGATTTAAAAGGTAATTGCAATGCGGCCACTGAACTTCAGTGACCGCATTGCTTTTGCGCATGTTTTTGCGTTTTAGTAGCCGGTTTTCGGCAGAGGATCGGTCTTCGTCAGATTTCGCACAATGGTGACCCAACTGGCGATAGCCGTCTGCCAGATTTCGGAGTACGCTCCGCCCATGTCGGCCCGATTGACGATGTTATACCCGTCTGTCGCGTTCGGGTCCACTGCCACCGTCAGGGTGGGCTGCGTTTTGCTCTGGAACCCTACGGGAACTATCCCAAAATCGAAGTAGATATCCGTTACGACCTCGCCGGATTGCAGGGGCAGGGAGGAAAGCGGCAGAGAGTAGTTGCTCGTTGTCAGAAGATTGCTGGCAAGGACCCGGTATTCATTGCAGTTAGTCTTATAAAGAACACGGTAAGTTAGCCGATGGCTGTAGGTACCAGTGGTCAGGGAAAATGCGTTTGTCACGTCATAGGGGATCTTATCGTGCCAGAAGAAGTCAGACAAACTGACGTTGGAGGTGTTGGCGATAGTAAAGCGATAGGTCATCATATCCCCTGCCAGCACCTCCTTAAGCCCGGATTTGGTGATGCTTACGCCCAGGATCGCGGGCTTGTCGTAGTCGGCCAGTTTGATGATCTGACCGGCATACTCCAGCGTCACGTCAAAGTTTTGCTCCGAGAGCTGCCAGCCGCGAGGAGCGGTTACCTCCCTGATGAGATAGCGACCCAAGGGCAGGGGCGAAGACGCGGCGACGCCTCTGGCATCGGTGACGATGTATCCGACGACGCTCCCGCTCCTTGCGCGGATGATCTCATAAACAGCACCTTTGAGTCCCGTGCCTTTAGCTTGTCCGGTCAGTTCATTGTTCTCCGCAGCGTACTTGCTGATTTGGATCTGCCCGGTGATGGGGGTATTCGACCATTCGATCAGGCTGTTTTTCCCAACCTCGACAATGACCGTCTTATACTCCAGGTCCGCGAGATAACCTTCCGCCGCTTCGATCTCCTGAACGTAATAGCGCCCGTCGATCAATTCTGTTTCCGTCCACGCATAGCCGTTCTGATCTGTGATGAGCTGTTCGAGGGGATTCCTGCCGGAGTCATAAACGAGGAAGGTAACGCCGTAGATGCCAGCCCCCGTATTGCTGTCGGTCTTGTGGATAATGATGCGGCTGAACCGCTTGTTCGTCAGTTTCAGCTCCGCGATCTCCCCGTCAGCGACACAGACCTGCGCGGGAGTGGCGTCCAGTTTATAGCCTTCCGCGGCTTTGATTTCCGTCACCGCATACCATCCTGCTTCCAGAGAAGACAGTTCGATCAAACCGTGGCGGTCTGTGAGATAAGTCCCGACGACTTCACCGTTCATCTTGCGGATTTCAAATTCCGCACCCTTGATCCGCTCGCCGGTGTCTTCGTCGCTCTTGATGATCCGCAATCCCCCTTTCGGAGAGTTATAGAAGGTGAGCCTTGTCGTCGCGTTCGCGTTGACAACGGCAGTCTGGCTTCTTTCTCCCTCGTTGATGATGTAGCCGGGGAGCGTCTTTTCTTCCGTAACGATCACCGTCCCGGTCAGACCGCTGATGCGGATCTCGCCGTGTCTGTCTGTCAGGTACAGCCCATTTGAACTAATGTTTCCTCCTTCATCCTCAACGAATCTTCCATCTGAGTAGACGATTTTGAACTCGACGCCGGAGAGCGGCTCCTTTGTGACAGAATCCAGTTTTTTGATCAGCAAGGTCCCCTGACGTTCATTAGAGAAAAACAGTTCGTTGTTTTCACCGCTCCCCTTGATTGTGATTGTCTGCGGGGCATTATCAAGCACATAGCCGTCCAGCGCCTTGGTCTCCCTCACGGTAATGACTGCTCCGGCTTCCAGGTTCTCGATCATGATATCTCCGAACTTGTCCGTGTAGAAGATGCCGTTGGAATTGCCCACAGGCGCGCCGGAAGCGTCGGTGATCTTGAACTCGACGCCGGTAAGAGCCTTATTCTCATCACCGGCTTCGTATTTGTGAATGGTCAGCGTATTGAGTGCCCCGTCCGTGAAGGTGATCTGGTTCCCGCCGCCTCCTGTAGCGCTGCCGGTTTCAAAACCGACACTGCCGCCGGAAGAAGCTGTGCCGGAAGCCGTGTAGGTCTGGCCTGCAGCGCCCGTGATGGTGATCGTCCTGGGCGTGGGATCGAGCGCATATCCCTTGGCTGTGCGCACCTCTTTGGCAACAATGGTCGTACCTGCCGCAAGACCGGTAATAATGATTCTGCCGTTGGCGTCGGTGGTGTATTCGCCGTTACCGCCGCCGACGGGCATACCGTTGCCAAGAGTAACAAGGAATGTTACCCCGGCCAAGGGCTTTCCGGCATCCGTAAGTTTGGTGATGATTAAGCTCTGCAGCGGGCCGTTGGTAAACTCTATGGTCTGCGTGTCGTTTGCGTCCACTTTGACGGTCTGCGGAACTGAATCCATGACATGATTGGCATCCGTCGTCAACTGCGTGATCTCATAGGTGTCAACCTCAAGCAGCAGCAGGCGGATCTCGCCGTTCTCGTCTGTTCTATAAAGGCCTTTGCTGGAAGTCAGGCCCTCGTTATCGTCAACGTAGACGCCGGCGATGGAGGTGACCCTGAACTCCGCGTTGACTATCGGCTGACCGCTCACGCTGTCTTTGAGTTTAATGATCAAATTGCCCTTCCGTTCATTGAAAAACGTGAGGGTCTGCATTTCCCCGCTCTTGATCAGGATGCTCTGCGGCACGGAATTGAGAATATAGCCGCTGATGCTCCCGACTTCCTGTGCGGTGATGGTAGTGCCGGGCATCAGCCCGGTAATGGAAAACTGGCCATTGTGGTCAGTGACGTACTCACCGTTAGACTCGCCCACGACAGTTCCGTCGCTGGAAGTAACTTTAAACACGATGCCGGCCAGCGGGTCGGTAGTGCCCTTCTCGAACACACGGACCAGCAGGGTCTGCATTGGATCGCAGTAGGCGGTCAGTTCCTGGGTATCGTCAGGATTCACAACGATGGTCTGGGACCGCGTCGCTTCATGGACAGAGTAGCCGGGGACAGTTTCGACCATGGAGACTACAAAGGTTCCTGTCACGCCGGTCAGAACGATCTCGCCGGATTCATCGGTTTTGTACAAACCATTGGAGGAGATCTTACCGTCCTTGTCTGGCACGAACTCGCCGGTGGCAGTGATGATCTTGAACCACACGCCCTCGATGGGCTGCATGTTCGAGCTGTCCAGGGCATGGATCGTGAGCGCGCCGCGTCTGGAGTTCCAGAAAACTAGTTCGTGCACATCGCTGTTCTTGATCTCGATCTGCTTGGGAGTGCCGTCGAGCACATATCCGGCGACTGTCTTGACTTCACGGACTGTGATCACCGTACCCTGCTCCAAGTCGGGAATCACGATCTCGCCTTCGGAGTTTGTGTACCAAACCCCATCTTTGTTGCCGACAGCGCTGCCATTGCCATCCGTTACGAGGAACGCGACGCCGCTGAGGGGCTCCCGGTCCGTGCCCTCGATATACTTTTTGATCACGAGGGTAGACAGCGGCTCGTCGTAGACAATGAGTTCGTTGCCACCGCCAGCTGCGCCGGTCAAACCGGCTGCGCTGCGCAAGGTCTGCGCAGGAGCATTGGTCCCGACTACGATGGTCTGTACCGCACCGTTGAGGTTGTAACCTTTGACGGTGCGGGTCTCTCTGACCAGCAGAGTCGTGCCAGGGGTGAGCCCGTCAAGAACGATCATGCCGTTCTCGTCGGTGACATACTTTCCGTCAGCGGAACCGACGGGAGTGCCCGCGCTATCGGTGATGTGGAACATAACACCAGCCAGGGGCGTGGTGGTACCATCCACATACTTGCGGATGATCACGGTCTGCTTTGGAGTATTGGTGAACGTCAGATACTGGGTGTCCTTCGCGTTGACTTTCACAGTCTGCTCTTCAGAATCAAGGACATAGCCTTCCGGAGCTTTGGTTTCCCGAATGACGTAGGTATCCGGGTCAAGCTCAGCCAGCCGGATCTCGCCGTGGTCATCGGTGTAGTAGATGCCCTTCGTGGAAACCCGGCCGCCGTCATCGTCGACGTAGCTTCCGTCGATGCGGCAGATCAGGAACTCAGCGCCTTCAAGGGCCTCGCCGGTGACGCTGTCTACCTTGCGGATCATGAGGCCGCCTTTGCGCTCGTTATAAAACGTCAGAACTTGCTCCTCACCGGCCTTGATCGTGATGCTCTGGGGTCTGCTATTGAGAACGTAGCCTTCTGCGGCACGGATCTCTTTCACGATCACGGTCATGCCGGGTTCCAGGTTGGCAAGGATAATACGGCCGTTTTCGTCGGTCAGATATTCGCCGTTGCCGGGGCCGACAGGATTGCCGGAACCGTCGGTCACGAGGAAGGTAACGTCAGAAATAGGATTGGTACTGCCTTTTTCATGCTTCTGGATAACAAGGTTTTGCTTCGGAGTATTGCTGAAAACGACAGTTTGCGTGTCATTGGGATTGACCCGGACGGACTGCTCTTCGGTATCCAGGACATAGCCTTCGGGAGCTTTGGTCTCACGGATGACGTAAGAATTCGGAGCCAGATTGGTCAGCCGGATCTCACCGTTGCTGTCAGTGCGGTAAATACCCATGCTGGAAGTGCTTCCATTGTGATCATCGACGAATTGACCGTCGATAGTAGTGATCAGGAACTCCGCGCCTTCAAGGGCTTTACTGGAGAGGCTGTCCACTTTCCGCACGATCAAGCCGCCCTGGCGTTCGTTGTAGAAGGTCATGGTCTGGGCCTTGTTGCTTACGATTTTGATGCTCTGAGGGGTGTTGTCAAGAATATAGCCTTCCGCCGCACGGACCTCCTTGGCGGTCACGGTCACACCGGGCTCAAGGCCGTCAATGGTGATCCTGCCGTTGCGATCCGTCGTGAACTCGCCGTTGTTGGTGCCCAGAACGGCACCGGAACTGTCGGTCACGAGGAAGACAGCGCCGGTAATGGGATTCTCAGTGCCCGCTTCATACTTCTGGATAGTCAGGGCCTGCTTTGAAGAATTCCAAAACGTGAGCTCATGAACATCAGACGACTTGATCTCCACTTGCTTGGGAGTCCCGTCGAGGATATATCCATCGACGGTCGCGACTTCGCGAACTGTGACAACTGTACCCTGTTCCAGGTCGGTGATGATGATCTCTCCCTGGGCGTCGGTATAATACACGCCGTCGGAGGGCCCGATCGCGCCGCCGTTGCCGTCCGTCACGAGGAACGCAACGCCGCTGAGGGGTTCGTTCCTGGTCCCGGTCACGTACTTATGCACAATCAACGTGGAGAGCGGTTCATCGTAGAAGACCAGGGAATTGCCGGTCCCAGTCGTGATGGAGCCGGTATCCAGTACTTTCGCGCTGTTCGCGGTATAGAGGCTCTTCAGGATGGGAACACTTGCGGAACCCGTATTGCTGCCGGCATCCACGCCGACAACGATGATCTGAGGTGTGCCGTTGAGCTCAAAGCCGTCTATTGTTCTGATCTCACGCACCAGCAGCGTAGTGCCGGGGGTGAGGCCAGTCAGCACGACCCGGCCAGCTTCATCGGTCATGTGTTTGCCATCAGCAGATCCTATAGGATTGCCGGCTCCGTCGGTGACAAGGAAGACAACGCCATGCAGTGGCTTCGTAGTCCCATTGATATACTTCTGGATCACGACGGTCTGCAGCGGCACATTCTCGAACGTCACATACTGGGCATCATTGGCATTGACCTGGATGGACCGCTCTTCACCGCTCAGCACGTAGCCTTCGGGAGCTCTGGTTTCACGGATCACATAAGTGTCGGGAGCGAGGTTCGTCAGGCGGATCTCGCCATTTCGGTCAGTGAAGTAGACGCCCTGGGTAGAGGTCTGCCCTTCGTGGTCGTCGACGTAGCTGCCGTCGATGCGCGTGATCAAAAACTCCGCGCCAGCCAGAGATTCCCCGGTGACACTGTCCACTTTTCGGATAATCAGGCTGCCCTCACGATTATTGTAGAAGGTCATCGTCTGGGCTTCTCCGGGATTTATACGGATGCTTTGGGGAGTGCTGTCCAACACATAACCGGGCGCAGCTTTAATCTCCTTTGCGGTCACAGTCACTCCAGGCTCAAGGCCGGTAATGACGATGCGGCCATTCCGATCAGTGGTAAATGCGCCGTTATTGGTACCCAAAACCATACCGGAAGAGTCAGTCACCAGGAAAATCGCACCCTCGATAGGATCCGTAGTTCCGGTCTCGTATTTTTGTATCGTCAAGACTTGCTCAGGCGCGTTCCAGAACGTGAGTTGCTGGGTTTTGCCGCCAATAATGCGGATGTCCTGG